>Ga0210077_1000209_pt1 | contig 25847 bp, 23 predicted proteins | sample RushMan_CattailN_5_FD_185556 | JGI IMG/M metagenome (GOLD analysis project Ga0210077, IMG submission 185556) | Wetland microbial communities from San Francisco Bay, California, USA, that impact long-term carbon sequestration -... | ecosystem: Environmental > Aquatic > Marine > Wetlands ... | reverse complement strand
CGAAGTGTGGCATCTGAAACAATCTGCTTCGGCGGACACCGGAACGACCGTATCCACTGAAGCCAGCAGAGTGCCTGCCGAACCGCTCAGACCCCCATTCTTATCCTTTGCCTGGATTCTCATCAAGGGATACGAATTGTTCCGGCCAAAATCGTCAAAGGGGGTCATGGGAATACCGTCTGCCGCAAACCAGTTCAAACCGGTCAGCGTGTAGCCAAACGGAAAATCGACAAAAAATGGAAAATCCGTGTCGAAACGTGCAAAGCGCTGCGGTATGTTGTCTACATAGGGGTTGGCAACTCCCGGCATGTATTGCTGATATGCAACGAGTTCAGGCTGGGTGGAATAGAGCTTTGCTACATCCGGCACAGGCAGACCAACATCCGTTATAAGCGTAGATGGTTGCAGTATGCCAGGCGGATAGAATGGATTGTATCCGTCATAAGCCAGTGGATTACCGGTGGCAGGATTCTGTTCCCAGAAGTTGGTCTTAAAAATGCTGTTTGGTACGGGTTTCTGCAAAGCCGGGTCTTTGGCATTCGAAGCTGCAGAGTAATAGACATCGACTTCTGAGTCGTCAAGAACCTGTGGTGCCGCACCTTTGCCAAGCGCCTGCGCATGCACCACATTGAAAGGAGGCAAGATACTCGCGATTCGGTGATCCAAATCCCCGCAATGCATGCCCAAATCATTGGCGGCAAGAATCTGAAAGCCGTTCAGCCCGCCAAGTGGCTGTTCGGAAACCACATTTGCCGGTATGCCGGCTCGATTCTCGCTGGTGGAATTGATCGATTGCTGGGCCACCAACGGCAGATCGAAAGAACGAACCAAAAAGGCGGCCATCTCGGCACGGCTTACTGTGCCGTCAGGGCAGAATTTAAGCGGATTTGCACTGCAGCCGGTAGTAATATTCCGCCTGTAGAGTTCCTCTATCCAGTCCGCAGCCCAATAGGATGTCGGAACATCGGCGAATGTTCCAGTAGCAGGAGGAGGGCTAAAATCATTCCCTTTTGTCGCTTTCAGTATCAAAACCGCCATTTCAGCACGGCTGATCAGATTGTTCGGGCAGTAGAGAAGTGCCGGGCTTACACTACAGCCCTGAGTGATGCCGTCATTGAAGAACTGCTCGATCCATCCGCTTGCCCAATAATTTGGCGGCACATCGACGAAGATGCCGCTCGCCGACGGCGGCTGAAAACTGCTTCCCCTGATGGCCCGTTCCAGAAAAACCGCCATTTCCGAACGCAGTACCGGGCTATCCGGACAGTAAAGCGGCGGACTGACTGAGCAACCCTGTGTGATTCCGCTTGCGGCCAGCGTTTCAATAGGAACATAGCTCCAATACGTGGTGGGCACATCATTAAAAGTGCTGTTCGCATTGACCTCCCTCGCACCAATAAAGCAGACGCTGAAGGCAGTCAGGAACAAAACAATCCTGCGCTTACGGGCCATTTGCCATTTTTGTGTCCTCCTTTTTTTAACGAAATCAGACCATCTGGAGCTTGGTGACGCCATTAATCCGTGCTCGGCAAGGAAAATCCAGCCAAAGATATTTGAAATTTCCTCACTTAGAGAATCCAGCACCAGGACTTAGAAGCCCGAATAAAAAAACGGCCGGCAGAGCATTTCAAGACTCCCTTGGCTGTGCAAGGGCAAATCATTGGCCGTGGGGATGAATAAAGAGGATAAGGCACAGCCAATCCAGCAACTTTAAGAAGTGAGTAAATGACTGAGGTTATCTCTTCTTCTCTTCTGGATTCAGGATTCTGGCTCCTGAATTCAATAATATTTATTGAATTCTGAACAGTAAAGTAAATTCTTTAGATGACAACAGCCTCTCCCAAAGCAAATTTTATTGCTTCTGCTCGACAGGATAGTTTGCACGGCGCCATTCGTTCCATCCACCTTTTAATGCATATACCTTTTTGAAGCCCAGGGCCATGAGTTCTTGTGCCACACGGGCACTTGTCGCTTCATTGTGTCACGCACAATATAGAACTATGGTTTTATCCTTCGGAAGGTCACTTGCCCAAAAGTCCACAATTCCAGGATTCCTCCTAATGGCATCTTTGATTTTCAGGCTGCTCGATTCCCAATCCCGGTCGGTCCGAACATCTAAAATCAGCAAATCTTTTGAATCCAAACTGGCTTTCAAATCTTCTTTGCTGATTCGTGGCACGGTCTCTGCCCAAAGTTCTTGGGTAGCCCAGCAGGTCAAAATTAGAATGAGCAGAACAAGCAAAAACGGCTGATGCTTCTTCATGGCTTTGCTCCTCTTGTATGTATGGGTTTCCCGCCTTCAAATCTTTTGCCTTATAATATAAGTGCGGTTGATTGGAGGAGCATCAACTCGCCTACAAATTATATCCTAATGTTAGCGATTCCATCGCACGGCTAGCTGTTCATGTCGGCGAAATACTGCCGCGGCGGCATCTTCGACCCAACATCCCCCCGGTGATTAAGGATTATTGCTGGATTCCGGCTTTCGCAGAATAACGTTCGTGGTTTTGCCTAACAAGATTCGCCAAATTTAGGCTCCAATAGACTCGTCATGAAAAATGTCATAATTGATTTTTTCCCAATAATTCGTTATGCGATGATCTTCAGGTCCTAGTTGTTGTCTGTTAATCAAATTTAAGAATTCAGCATTTTATGGGTTTTCTTAATTTTATCGTTGTCGATCGTCATCGGCGAGATTCAGACTTCAATCCGCCTCTTCAATAAAGAGGCTTCGATGGGAGCAGTCACCAGGATTGTTTTTGTGGAGAAAAAAGAGAGTGGATCAACGCGCGGTAAGCTCAAAAAGGTGCAAGCGGTCCACACTACTCAATTTTCAGACGGCATTGCTTACTTTTAACCAAAATCAAAATAAACGGGAGGTAGTCTAGTGCGAAAATTAAGCATCATTGGAGTGTTATTGGCGTCATTCGTTTTGTGTGCAACGGCTTTTGCCCAGCAAAAGGAATTGCAAGTCGGCTTTGTTTACGTATCCCCCATCGGCAACGCAGGGTGGTCGTATGCTCATGATGTCGCGCGTAAAAAGTTGGAAGCCATGGACGGCGTCAAGACATCCTACGTGGAAGCAGTTAGCGAAGGGCCGGACGCGGAACGGGTGTTCTTAAACATGGCCCGCAAAGGCTATGATGTGATTTTCGGAACCAGCTTCGGCTATATGGACCCAATGCTGAAAGTGGCAAAGCAGTTTCCGGATATCGTGTTCGAACACTGCTCCGGTTTCAAGTTGGCCAAGAATTTGGGAACTTATTTTGGTCGGATGTATCAAGCTCGATATCTTTCCGGAATGGTAGCCGGCGCAATGACCAAGTCCAATATTCTGGGTTACGTAGCCGCCTTTCCAATTCCCGAGGTAATTCGAGGCATCAACGCCTTTGCACTTGGCGCCCAAGCCGTCAACCCAAGCGCGCAGGTGCGGGTGGTATGGACCAAGACCTGGTATGACCCCGCTACAGAGAAGGAAGCCGCAAAGAGCCTTTTGGACGTCGGCGCCGATGTTATCGCCCAGCACCAGGATTCTCCCGCAGCTCAGGAAGCCGCCCAGGAAAAAGGCGTTTATTCTATAGGGTATAACTCCGATATGTCGACTTTTGCCCCCAAAGCGCACCTCACGGCACCTATCTGGAACTGGTACCCCCTTTATAAGCAGATCATCGATGAAGTCCGGGCCGGTACCTGGAAAAGCCAGTCGATCTGGTATGGGATGAAAGAGGGGGTTGTAGGCCTGGCACCGCTCGGACCCATGGTGCCGGAGTCTGTCCGCAATCAGGTAGAGGCGAAAAAGGAAGAGATTATTGCTGGAAAGGCGGAGGTGTTTGCCGGCCCGATCAAAGATCAGAATGGAAAACTCCAAGTGCCGGCCGGCAAAGTGCCTACGGATGAAGAATTGCTGAATATGAAATACTTTGTCCACGGTGTGGTTGGCACCCTCGAATAAGTTTGTTCGATTCGCCCAGTACTACAGCGACACCTTCATGAAATGATGTTTGTGTGGGGCAGCGTTGTATGATCCGATTGCGTGTTCACAAGAGACACGAGCCACTGGGATGGCGCTCGCTATTCATTGTGTTGGGTGCCATAGTGCTGTCCTTTGGCATCGGCAGTATCTTCCTTGCCATTCAAGGCAAGCCGGGGCTGCAGGGCATGATGCTACTCATCAGATCAGCCTTTTTTTCCGTTTGGGCTCTGGAAGATTGTCTCATCAAAGCTGTGCCGATCTTTTTGTGCTCGCTCGGAGTCGCAATTGCTTTCCGCCTGCAAATTTGGAACATCGGCGCCGAGGGTCAATACGCTTTGGGCGCATTAGGCGCGACTTGGGCAGCGTTGACGTTTCCAACCCTTCCCTGGTACATCCTTTTGCCCTCCATGCTGTTGCTGGCTTCCATTGCAAGCGGCCTGTGGGCATTGATTCCAGGTCTCCTCAAAATTCATCTACGCGCAAATGAAATCATCATTACCCTGATGCTCAATTATATCGGCATCCTGTTGCTGGATTACCTGGTCTACGGACCGTGGAAAGACCCCACCAGTTTTGGTTTTCCCATGACGAGAGAGTTTTCTCCGGGGGCGATAGTGGGACCGATTGGAAGCACCCGTCTGAACTGGGGGATACTCCTATGCGTTGCGGCCGGAGTGGCTATTTGGATTTTACTGAAATTTACCCGGCTGGGGTTCGAACTCCAAGCCAGCGGCGAAAACCCTCGAGCTGCACGTTATGCGGGTCTACGCTATGATAGACTGACCATTTTGGTGATGGTTCTGGGGGGAGCGTTGAGTGGCTGGGCCGGATTCTTAGAGGCTTCGGGCAATTTGAATCGGCTGCAGCCGAGCATCATTGCCGGCTATGGTTACACTGCCATTGTGGTCGCCTGGCTGGCACAGCTCAATCCGCTGTCGATCGCCATAGCCTCCTTCCTTCTGGCGGGACTTAGGGTAGGTCTGGAAACCCTGCAGCTCGATTTGCAAGTTCCCGCGGCATTCGGTCAAATCATGGAAGGTTTGATATTGCTCACGGTGTTGGCCGGACGCTTTTTTTCCGATTACCGATTTGCCTTGCGGAGAAGGGCTGCATGACAATGGACGTGCTCGTGCCGGTATTGGCAGCAACGATTCAGTCCGGTACGCCGATTTTGTATGCGACTTTGGGCGAAATTTTGACCGAACGCTCCGGCATATTAAATCTCGGGGTTGAAGGAATGATGATCGTGGGGGCACTGGCCGCTTTTCTCGCTGCAAGGTTGACAGGAAATCCGGTATTGGGTTTTCTGGTCGGCGGTATGGCGGGGGCTTCGCTGGCCGCAATTCATGGTTTGGTGTGTTTAGGGTTTCAAGGCAACCAGGTGGTATCAGGGCTTGCTCTGACCATTATGGGCACGGGCCTGGCAAATTACTTCGGCGCTCCTTTTGACGGTCAAAGTGTGTCGGGATTCCAGACCTATGCCATACCTGCCCTATCGTCGATCCCGTTTGTGGGACCCGTGTTGTTTAGCCAGGACGCGTTGGTTTACCTGTCCTATTCGATGCCGCTTTTGCTTTGGGCCTATTTACATTTTACCCAGTGGGGTCTGGCGTTGCGTTCTGTCGGGGAAAATCCGGAAGCAGCAGTGGCAGCCGGCTTGCCGGTCGCCGGCTATCGCTGGATTGGGGTCCTGGCAGGCGGCTGTTTGGTGGGGTTTGGAGGCGCTTACCTGTCGCTGGCCTACACACATTTATGGACAAATGGTCTGTCCGCCGGGCGGGGTTGGATTGCAGTGGCCTTGGTGATATTCGCCTTTTGGCGTCCCTGGCGCGCCATGCTTGGTGCATATTTGTTCGGAGGTGTGATGGCATTTCAGTTCAGGATGCAGGCTACGGGCACGCACCTGCCTTCATCTCTGCTGCTCATGCTGCCGTATGCGCTGACCATCGCTGTATTGGTTTTGTCGTCTTGGCGGGGTCGGAGTATAGGTGCTCCGGCATCGTTGGGCATCAACATAGAACCTCCTGATTAGAAATCACGCAAAACTAAACCAGAAAAAGAGTTGGTTATGACAACTGAAAGAGATCATTACAAAAAGACTTACCCAATTTCCTGGGAACAGTTGCACCGGGATTCCAGAGCACTGGCGTGGCGACTATTGGAGTATGATTACTTCAAGGGCATTGTTGCAATCACGCGAGGAGGATTGGTGCCGGCCTCTATTGTAGCTCGCGAACTGGATATTCGCCTGATCGAAACAGTGTGTGTCAGCAGTTATGACTGGCAGAATCAGCGCGGCGAAATTGAAATTCTCAAGCCGCTTCAGATGGATGGCGATGGATGGTTGTTGATTGATGACCTGGTCGATACAGGCAGAACCGCCAAAAGCGTTCGAGAGATGCTGCCTAAAGCCCATTTTGCCACGGTCTACGCCAAACCTCTAGGTAGACCCCTGGTCGACACCTACGTAACCGAAGTTAGTCAGGATACCTGGATACTGTTCCCATGGGATGCGGAATCTCAATACATACAACCCATTGCAGGATATAGATAGAAGAACTCATGGGATCTTCCGCACCGCCGCTCATTCGGCTGAAAAACATCAGCAAATCCTTCGGTCCAAACCGGGCCAACAGGGACATCAACCTGCATATCCATACCGGGCGGGTCAAGGCTTTGCTGGGAGAAAACGGCGCCGGCAAGAGCACCCTGATGAGCATCCTGTCCGGACGACTTCAACCCGACGACGGACAAATTCTGATTGAGGGAATCGAAACTCCGATTTATTCCACCCATACGGCTCACCGACTAGGAATAGGGATGGTGTACCAGCACTTCATGCTGATCGACGCCATGACCGTGGCTGAAAACGTGCTGCTGGGGCAGTCCAAAGGGATTTTACTGTCGCCTCGAAAGACCCAGCAACAAGTAGCGGATCTGGCCAACACATACGGACTGCCAGTCGATTCGGCCGCTTTGGTTTCCGACTTGTCCATGGGAGAAAGGCAACGGGTGGAAATCCTAAGGTTGCTCTACCGGCAGAGTCGTGTCCTGATTTTCGATGAACCGACTTCCGTCCTGACTCCCATTGAAACTCAGCAGTTGTTCCAAGCCTTTAAAGAAATGTGCGCACAGGGCAAAGCTATCGTCTTCATCAGCCACAAATTGGATGAAGTGATGGCGATCGCAGACGAGATTGCCATTTTGCGTAAAGGTTCGGTAGTGGCCGAAATGGATGCAAGGGATGTATCCACCAAGGCGGATTTGGCCAGTAAGATGGTCGGGCGCGAAATAGTCTTGCAGGTCCAAAAAGAGCCAATCGAGGGGCGCCAGATTGTCCTGCGCATCGAGCATCTGAGTCAAGAAGGATTGTCCAATATCGATTTGCAACTCCGGCAGGGAGAAATCTTGGGCGTTGTGGGCGTTGCGGGCAACGGACAAAAGCCTCTCGTCGAAGCAATTTGCGGTCTACGACGCCCAGCCTCGGGCACGGTAAAGATTCTCGGCCAAGACTGGAGTCAGTTTTTCGCTCGACGCTCCTGGGATGGAAATCTCATCTATATCCCCGAAGATCGCCGGGGTTTGGCAACCTGTCTGACCATGAACCTGCTAAACAATTTTCTGCTGACCACCCGTCAGGGATTCTGCAAAGGCCCCTGGCTGCTGCGTGACAAAGCTCGGACAAAGATCCGGCAGCTTATTGCTGAATTTGACGTCCACCCGCCTGACACCAAAGCTTTAGCCAAACATTTGTCAGGCGGTAATTTGCAGAAAATGGTCCTTGCCCGGGAATTTTACCGGCGTCCACGACTCATCGTGGCTGAACAGCCAACTCAAGGTCTCGATATCGGGGCTACTGAGGACATCTGGCAGGTTCTTCTAAAGGCCCGAACAGAAGCAGGTATATTGCTGGTCACCGGCGATTTGAATGAGGCCTTGTCTCTTTCAGACCGCATCATTGTCATGTTCGGCGGTCGCATTATGGCTACCCTGGAAGCGGAAGATATGCAGCAAGTCGATCGTATAAGCTTACTGATGGCCGGCATCCAACCTGAATCAAAACAGTCGACCGAGAAAAATATTGAATGGACCGTAACCTAGATCTCAGCTTGGTCTCCGACTTGAACCAACCAAAGGGATGCGCAGAGGACCCTGTCCCGGTAATCCGCGAAGAACCGAAAAATCCCACATTGGCTATGACTTAGATTTACAACTTTGACCTGTCACGAGGTGCAGATTTCGCGCTGCATTGTTCATCCACATCAAACAACACAGCGTACTTGCTCTCACATCTTCCAGCCGCTTCCTTGCTTTCATCGTATGCACCCACAGCATGAAGTAAAGGAATCAAGAGCACTCCCATCAACATCACACTAAAAATCATCGCTGTCAGGATGTACATCAAAATCATCATTCCATCTCCTCTCTTAATTTTCCATATGAAACCAAGACAATCATTGATTGCCTATCGTGCAATGAGCAAAAGACTGTATTTTGCCGCTTAAGAAACGGTAGAGCGCTCCACGAGCGAGCATCCGATTTGGTCGGGATCTACAGGATGGATGACGACGAACTGTCAGGTAACTTGAGAAGATTCACGAGGAGTACGAGCAATAATCTTCAATTCTTATTCTTCAACAGCGCTGCAAACGGATTGTTGAACGCTTCCTTTTTCCCGGCAGAGGTATTTTTGCCCTTCAGCACTGTTGGACGACTTTCGGATGACTCGGGCTGTTGAGCTTTGGCGGCAGCACCGGGGGATTTTTTCATGGACAACGAGATCCTCTTTCGTTGCAGATCCACTTCAAGAACAGTCACGACGACTTTTTGGTGAACCTGTACCACTTCGCGAGGATCTTTCACAAAACGATCCGCCAGTTCGCTCAAATGAATCAGCCCATCCCGATGCACTCCAATATCCACAAAAGCTCCGAACGCCGTAACATTAGTAATGATTCCAGGGACCTTCAGTCCGGGTTTTAAATCTCCTATCGATTCCACCCCTTCGGCAAAAGAAAAAGGCTCAAAACTCTGACGCGGATCTCGGCCCGGTTTGGCAAGCTCGGTCAAGATATCCTTAAGAGTGGGAAGGCCTACCTCCTGGGTTATATATTTCGTCAGGTCAATTTTACTGCGAAGCTCATCATTTTCGATCAAGTCGGTTACAGTGCAACCCAAGTCCCTGGCCATGGCACCGACAATTCCATAGGATTCAGGATGGACAGCGCTGGCATCCAGCGGATCGTCGCCCCCCCGAATCCGCAGAAAACCAGCGGCCTGCTCGAATGCTTTGGGGCCCAGGCGCGGGACTTTTTTGAGTTCTCGGCGAGATCTAAAGGGACCATTTTGATCGCGGTGGTTTATAAGGCTCTTTGCCAGTTGAGGCCCCAATCCTGAAACATAGGCAAGCAGTTGAGCGCTGGCGGTGTTGACTTCCACTCCGACCGCATTGACACAGCTCATGACCACATCGTCAAGACTTTGTTTGAGTTCCTTCTGCTCGACATCGTGCTGATACTGCCCTACCCCGATGGACTTGGGATCAATTTTCACCAATTCCGCCAGCGGATCCATCAGTCGCCTGCCGATAGATATCGCCCCCCGAACAGTTACGTCCTCATCCGGGAACTCTTCGCGGGCCGTCTGAGACGCCGAGTAAACAGATGCACCACTCTCATCGGTCATGATGACCTGAACATTTTCGGGCAAGGGAAGAGCACCAACAAAGCCCTCGGTCTCCCGGCCGGCGGTTCCGTTGCCGATGGAAATCGCCTCAATCCGATACTCTTTAACAAGTGCCAAGAGTCTCTCACCAGCCGCTGATGCGGACTTTTTTCCTGAATGGGGATAAACGGTCTCACTTTTCAGGAGCTTCCCTTGCCGATCCAGACACACGACTTTGCAGCCGGTACGAAAGCCAGGATCGATGGCCATTAACTTCTTGTTTCCAAGGGGTGCAGCCATCAACAGATGCCGCAGGTTGTCCGCAAACACACGAATCGCCTTTTCATCGGCACGTTTTTTTGCCCACTGCTTGATTTCAGTCTCCAAGGACGGCGCCAGGAGCCTCTTGTAGCTGTCCCGTAGTGCTTCCTTGACCTGCCGAGAAGCTGCACCATCCCCTCTTAGAAAGGCTGAATCGAGAACTGCCAGCGCCTCCGCCTCGGGGAGAAGGACGCGAACCGACAAAAACCCTTCTCGTTCTCCCCGCCTGGTTGCCAGAATCCTATGGGATGGCGCATTCTTCAGAGGCTCTTCCCACTCATAATAATCGCGGTACTGGACTGCTTCAGCCTCCTTGCCCTTGTTTACACTGGATTTTAGGACTCCCTTCCGGGCAAAAAGTTCTCGCAGTGCGGCCCGTGCGGCCACGTTCTCACTAACCCATTCGGCTATGATGTCTCTGGCTCCCGCCAGAGCATCTTCGGTGGAAGCCACTGCCTTTTCGGTATCCACAAAGGCGGCAGCCTGCAGAGTCGGATTTGTTGTTGGATTTTGCTCCAGAAGCAATTCAGCAAGAGGTTCAAGCCCTTTTTCTCTAGCTGCACTGGCACGAGTCCTCCGCTTTGGACGATAAGGAAGGTAGAGATCTTCCAATTTGACGAGTGTGTCTGCCTGCAAAATCTGCCGCCTCAGTTCATCGGTCAGTTTCGCCTGTTCCTGCAGAGCACTGAGAATCGACTCCCGCCTTTTTTCAAGCGCCTCAAGCTGAACAATTCGGTCACGGATGCTCACGATAACGGTTTCGTCCAGGGAACCGGTGGCTTCCTTTCTGTACCTGGCAATAAAAGGCACAGTGGCTCCGCCCTCTAAAAGCGCAATCGTTGAACCAACTTGATTGGGTGAAAGTTTCAGCTCGCTTGCTATGGTGATGGTATGGCGCTCGTTCATTTTTTCCTCTTAGCGACTCGTAAAATATTCTTGTCCCATTTTCAAGTCTTACGGGGCGGCAGAACCGCAGCCAAAAGCTCGAAGGTCAAAGCTCAAAGCAATTTTTTGGCCAGCAAAAACAAACGCTTACGAAAAGAATTCGCGAAAAAACAAGAAACTCAGGGTTAGTATCACAGCGCCTTATCTCTGCCGGTTCATGCAGGGCTAAAGCCCCGCGCTACGAATACGACCCGGACGGGTAAAGCTCTCTGGGAATCGCGTACAATACGGTTTCGCTGAAAACATGAAAAGGCGAATAGTGCCCGATCCTGAAAACATAATCCTCGGTATAGTCCGACAGCAATTGGGGAATTTCATAATAATGTTCCAGCCGGTGATATATGCATACCGCCAACTGCGGTCTATGACTTCGGATGGTTTTCTCCGCCCCGCGAATAGCATTGGGCTCCGCCCCTTCGATATCCAGTTTGATGAAATCAACTTTGTCGATATTCTCATTTGCAACAAAGTCATCGATGCAGACTGCTTCGATCTGCTTACATACAGGATCGCATCCTCCATCAGCTACCCTGGAGGTAAAGGCCTTGTTGATTTCAAAAGATAGGCGCTGGGATTTGTGCCAGAGACCGAGCGGCATGAAGTGAAAACGTTTGCTGTGCATCAGAAATGCCTTATGGTAGCTTCTTTCAAAAAGCTCCAAGTCCGGATCGAAACCATACACGGTCGAATTCTCGAAACACCCGAGGAACTGCGCCGCAACCCAACCATCGGCTACTCCTCCTTCGATCACCGTCGTTATGGCAGACCTGTTAACAAAATCAAAATACTGCCGGCCCATGCGGCTGTGCAATTGGATAAGCTTTAAATACAGAATGCTCAAATCAGTCTGCAATCTAATAGCCGAAAGGAACAACTCATAAATATCTCTGTCTTCAGCAAGGGGAAGAAACGCCTGCGCCTGCTTGAGTTTCTCAGTATGACTGCCGGCTTCTTCCGGGTCGAATTGCAGAAAGGGATGATAGAAATTCGGGTTCACTACAAACACCGAAATTCCTCGCGGTATCTCCCCAGATTTGAAAAGTTGCAGATTCAGCCTGGGCTTGTAGGTGGTGGTCAGCACGCAATCCAAGGACCGGACTTTTTCATACAATCCCCTCCGCGCACAACATTCTGGATGCGATCCGAGTTCCAGTTCTTGAAACTTCGCCGAAAAAGCAATGTCTATGTCCGGCCTCAGTGCTCGCAATGTTCTCCGGAGCCTTCGGTTTCGACCATTTTCTCCAATGATGCAGACAGCAGCGGATGGGGGAACTTGATCGAGGTTATTGAGTAAAATATCTTTCAGATCCGGATCTCCACTTTACCTTTGAGATAATCCTTTAGTGCCTCGATAGAGACCTCCCTGCGATGAAAGATCCCCGCCGCCAGCGCTGATTCGGCTCCCGTTTCGGTAAAAACTTGCAGGAAATGCTCCACCTTGCCGGCACCGCTCGACGCAATCACCGGGATGGTAACCGCCTTTTTGACAGCATTGATCAGCTCCAGGTCGAAGCCAAGATTGGTTCCATCGCGATCGATACAATTCAACAGAATCTCGCCCGCACCGAGTTTTTCACAGACCCGGGCCAGAGTAACGGCATCGAGGTCCCTGCCTTCGCGACCTCCTTTTATTGTGCATTGATACCAGCAATACCGCTCGCCATTCGGACCCGGCGTTTGTGTTGGAATCACCTGCTGCTTAACCGCATCCGGCGATTGGACATAGACCCTTCTTGGATCGATGGAAACGACCACGGCCTGATTGCCGTAAACCCGGGAAATCTCTTCGATGGAACTCCGGCCGCTGCCGTTACCAACTCTCAAGTATTCTTCGGCGATCATCACCGCATCGCTTCCTATGGAGATCTTGTCGGCTCCCGAACGGAAATACTCCGCGGCCACCTCCAAGGCAGAGTAGCTTCTACCATGCTTGTCTGTATAGTCGCGAATCCCTCCTCCAATGGTTAACGGCACAAAGACATTCTCCGAGGTCCTCCGCAGCACCTCGATCATGGGCATATCTTCCAGCGGAAAATCACGAAACCCTGTGATATTGAGAAACGTGATTTCATCAGCGCCCTCTTCATAGTAACGGCGGGCCAGATCGACCGGTTTTCCAAGGTTGCGGACCTCGCCTTCTTCCCGCACATCGTATTGATCTCCCTTGGTCACCACCAGGTCGCCCTGATCGTTGGAACGGACATCGAGGCAGGCTATGACGCGCTTCGCCAACCGGGTCTCCCCGATGCTCTGCCGGGGGAACAGAGCTTCCGGGCGATCGCGCAGAAAATTTTCCAGTATTCCCAAACCCGTGCGGCTGCTCTTTTCCGGATGGAATTGAGTGGCAACAATATTGCCTTTCTGAATGCTGCTCACAAATTCGCAGCCGTAGTCTGTGGTCGTCAGGATCACGCTGTCATCCTCGGGGACCACATGATACGAGTGGACAAAGTAGACCTTTTCATCACCTCGGAAGCCGGCAAAAATCCTTGATGGCTGCCTAACTTTCAAACCATTCCAGCCTATATGCGGGACCGATAGGCCTATTTCAAAACGCTTCACCTGGCCCGCAACAAACCCAAGGCCTTTTAATCCGGGAGCTTCCTCGCTGCCCTCAAAAAGCGCTTGAAGACCCAGACAGATACCCAAAAAAGGCCGGTTCGAGTGCAGATACTGGAGAAGCGGGGCCACCAGACGTCGCTCCTGAAGCACATGCATCATGCTTCCAAAAGCACCAACTCCTGGAAATACCAGCTTTTCAGCAGCCAAAATATCTTCCGCGGAGCTGACAAACTTGACGTTTTCACCCAAGCTCTCAATGGCATTCACCACGCTCCGAACGTTGCCGGCACCATAATCCAACAAAGTGATCATCGTCCTACCTATGGATCCAGGTTGAGGGAAAATCGAAAAGTTTCTTTCTATACTACCGATCTATATAAACACAAGAAATTATCTGCCGGATTTTCATTTGTACCGGTTGAGGGACTGCGCAGGAATACCCATCGAATTTTTGCCCGGGACAAGATGCCCCACCCCGCCATACCGGCGAAAGCCGGCATCCAGGCTGCCCCGCGGGGTAAGCCGAAAATTGCATCGCAGCAAGATTTGCTTGGTCAGTGATGATTAAATCGATAAGTGGCGGTTTGGTAATAATCGATAGCTTGCTTGACAAAATCCGAATCCTCCGCTGCAGGAATCTGAATTCCGTTGGAGAGGTCAAACCGGTAGGTGGCCACATCGCGGATCGGTTTCAGGACGGTCAGCAAATCCTGCTTCATGTACCCCAGCTTTTGATAGGTTCCAATCAGGGCGCGTTCATCGTCCGGTTTCATCCGTAGGACATCCTTGCCATAAAATTGACTTTCGTAACTCCAGTTCAATAATCCAAGGAGAGTCGGTGCAAAATCGATCTGACTGCAAAGCTTATCCACTCTTTGAGGCCGCAACAACTCGGGATTATAAATGATCAACGGAATTCTGTATTTTTTTACCGGAAGATCCATTTTCCCGGCACTGCCGGCACAATGATCGGCCACAATGACAAAAATGGTATTGGCAAACCAGGGCTTTTCCTTTGCCTTGCGGATCAACTCTCCAATGGCGTAGTCGGTGTATTTCACTCCGCCATTCCTCCCGGAGTGGGAGGGAATATCGATTTTTCCATCCGGATATGTGAAAGGCCGATGATTGGAGGTAGTCATAACAAAGTACAAGAACGGCTTGCCTTTGGCGTAGGAGCGGTCGGCTTCATCCATCACCCAGTTGTACAAGTCCTCGTCACAGGCTCCCCAGATATTGGCAAAGCTGATCGCTTCCTTGGGCACTGTAGACCTGTCAATGACTCTGTAGCCATTGTTTGCAAAGAAGTGATTCATGTTGTCAAAGTAGCCAAAACCGCTGTAGATGAAAGCCGTATCATAGCCACGAGATCGAAAGATGGAACCCAATGAAAAAAGATTCTCGTTGTCGGGACGTTTGACTATCGATCTTCCCGGGGTGGGTGGAACCGAGAGGGCGAGCGCCTCCATACCGCGAACTGTGCGGGTGCCGGTAGCAAAGCAATTTGTGAAGAAGGCGCTCTCTTTGCTCAACGCATCAAGATTCGGGGTAAGGTTCTGCTTGTTCCCAAAAGAACCCAGGTATTCCGCGCTGAGGCTCTCCACTGTGATTTGAATAATGTTATAGTGTTTTTCTGCACCCTCGTTCTTGATCAAGCGGGTAATATCGTAAGGATCCTTCGAGACATAAGTAGAGTTGTCTGTCTTCAAGAGGTTTCGGATTTCTTGAAACGCATCCAAGTTTTTTCGGACCCGGTAAAATTGATCGTAGTCAAGTTCATTATTGCGGAAAGCAGCCACAAAAGAATAAGGCCCGTCCTTGGCCAATTCTTGATTATAGGAGTTTCCGAATCCTGGAACAGTTCTGTTATCCAGCACCAAAGTTAAAAACAGGGCAACAAGCAAAACGCCTCCACCCCAAGTGGTTCGGATTTTCCAGGAACTTTTAGAGTCAAACCACAACTTCATTCGCCCAACCCGGTAGACGACAATGAGTAAAAGGCTGGTCAGGACAAAGAGCAAACTCAAGATGAAGACCAACGGGTAGGACTCATAAATATTGCCAACCACCTCTTTGGTGTAGATGAGATAATCCACGGCGATGAAGTTAAACCTCACCCCAAATTCGTCCCAAAAAAACCATTCTGCCGCCGCTACAAAAAGCAAACAATAGAGGACGATGAAAAAGAAAAGTATGGATAGAATTCGATGAAAACGGCTGGCGAAAATCCTGTCCGGTAAAATCATTAGATAAAGCACAACGGGAATTGCAAGGTAACACGCTGCGGCCAAATCATAAACAAAACCCCAGAGAAAAACGCCGAGGATAGCGGCCGGATTCCAGCTGACAAGATCATAAGATTTAGCCAGAAGAAGCAATCTCGTTAGAAAGGATACAGTGAGGAACATAACCAAAATAAGTACGGTTCCTCCATGCCGATGCGAGAAAATATTTTTTATCTTCATTTAATGGATTTTTTGATTGAGGGGTCCTACTATTCTGAACAATGAGAGGCAGTTATTAAAGCTCTGATTCGATTGAGACCCTATGGAGTCACAGCAAAATCTGCAAGGAACTAAAACCTTGTACCGACTTGAACGCCGTAAGTCTTATTGGGACCCTTATCATCCACCAGAAATTTCAGGATGAGTTTATCGGAAATCACCGAACCCACCACAGATCCCAAAAAATCGGCCAGCAGATCTCCTCCGGAAAACCCGGCCGAATAGGTCGAATTTTCAATTTCTATTATGAGCCCCGGGATCGTGCCGAGGATTATCCCTGTTATAAGTCTATGTTCCGGCACAAACTCGTTGGCCACGGCTGTTGCGATACCTCCCGCCACAACACCGCCTGAAAAATGGGCCACCTTGTCCGGGGGAATGCCACCAGCATAAGCATTAGTAACCAATAAGACAGAAACTGCCAGCAGCAAAAGCTTTTTCATTTGGTTACTCCTTATCAAATCCATTCTGATTGCGGTCATGGGCGAAAACCGCTCCGCATAAACATCGATCACCTAGAAAATGATGAATGATAAGAATTTGTTTTCGGCAACCTACCTTATGAAAACCGAAACTACCTGTCAAGCACAGAATTCACGGCGAAACAGCGTCCTCAAGGAGACTCTGAGTAAATTACCCTCACCTAATTCAAACTGGAGCAAGGCCAGTTTCTCTTCAACGGGACCGATCGTCCAGCAACAGACGGCGGGAAGAGTTTCTATCGCATCCCCGGTATCATTCATGGGGCAGATGTCCCTCATTTCCACCGCATCCTCCTCACCAATCTCCTCAATCCAACGCAGAGGCAAACCCTGCGTTCGACAAACATATGGCCGATGAGCATAGATTCTGCAGCCGCCGTTATCATCGAGGAAGGCACAGGCACCTTCAGCGTGCGGCTTTCCCTCGGATAAAAGTTCACTGTAATGATTTTTGATATTTTCAGCTTCCACTTCAAACACCGTGAGGTCGTCAACACAGCAACTACAGCAACCCGGTCTGCACATTAAACGCATTGAATGGACAAGGGTAAGCTCGTTGGAGCATTGATCGACTTCTTTGTATAATTTAATGAGATTGTCGAATACGGTCCCGGTACATCTTTGCATGAATAGAGCTTCTCCGTTTTTTTGAACAATCGGTTCAACTGAACGCAGCCAATTGCATTCAATTCCTTGATTATCCATCTTCAGGAATGCTATTCTAGTCTAAATCCGGCGGTTCTTATTAAGGTGACACTAACAACTGTCGTGCCTGCGAAGTACCGCCACAAATATAGGCGGCATGCTCGGCTCGGCATCCAGTGGGTGATTGTGGATTCGTGGATTCCGGCGTTTGCCGGGATGCCAGTTTTGGCTTTGGCCAACGAAAATCGGTGAAATTATATTGAAGCAATATTTATCTCTTGCTCGGGAGGAAAAGTACATGAAAAACTTAAGCAAACTGTTAATCACACTATTGGCTATAGTTGCGATTTTTAGTGTTCCCATGATGATTTCCGTCGCATCCGCCGCCACTCAAAGTAAAACACTTGACAACCTGATGGCCGCATATAACGGCGAGAGTAATGCTCATGCAAAATACCTAGCATACGCTGAGAAGGCCGATCAGGAAGGCTATCATAAGGTGGCCAGTTTGTTTCGCGCAGCGGCAAGCGCCGAAGAAATTCATCTCAACAACCATGCCCGGGTGATCAAGGCCTTGGGCGGAACTCCAAAAGCAGATATAAAACTGCCGGAAATCAAATCCACAAAAGAAAATCTCGAGGATGCGGTAAAAGGGGAAAGTTACGAACGAGACACAATGTATCCTGAATTCATCGCGCAAGCAGAAAAGGATGGCGATACGAGTGCCGTCCGGACTTTCACCTACGCCAAGTCGGCAGAAGCAGAGCACGCCAAACTATATCAGGAGGCTCTGAACAATCTCGCTGCGTGGAAAGCCCCCAAGGCGGATTTCTATGTCTGTCCAACTTGCGGATACACAGTTGAGGGCAAACCGTCCTTTGAATCCTGTCCGGTATGTTCAACCCCTGCCAAACTCTATATTGTGGTAAGCTAAAAGATTTTTTCAGAGAATTCACTCCGCCTAAGGGGCAACCCGTTAGGGCTGCCCCATTTAGCACGGCTACTGATAGCGAAGGTGGCCTTACTCTAAGGACGGCGGTTTCTATTTCGTTGCCTTTGACTCGCCACTCACTTTCGAGGAGGGCTCACCAGAGCTTCTCCATCCAAAACCGTTTCGCCATTTTGATTAATACAGGTGGTCTTCATTCTCACTTTTTTCTTTTCGGTATTGACGTCAACGACCTCTACTCGAGCTGTAATTGTATCTCCCATCCGGACCGGTGCCAGAAAATTCAATTCTTGCCGAATATAGATCGTCCCGGGTCCGGGCAACTGGGTTCCAAGAACTGCCGAAATAAACCCTGCCACCAGCATGCCGTGAGCGATTCTTGTCTTAAAAAAAGTTTTCTGCGCGTAAGCTTCGTTGATGTGAGCAGGATTGAGATCACCACTCAACCCGGCATACAAATAAACATCCGTCTCGGTGACCGTTTTGGCAAATTCTGCCACATCGCCTACCTTGATTTCCTGAATTGTCTTACCTCTCATGAGCATCCCCCTTATTTGGTTCATATCAAATTAGACCATATCCCACTAAATATCGTACGATCAACGCTACTCGGGCATGGTATGGAGCGCCTCGCTGAAAATGTTCAGGTCCTCCTTCGACCAAAGGCAGAAGATCACTTCCTCTATACTAGTTTTTTCCTTTTCGAGAAAGTCCGCGCTTGCTTTAAGCATAATTCGGGCACAACGGTCCTTGGGAAAGCCAAAGATGCCCGTGCTTACGGCTGGAAAGGCAATGGTTTTAAGATTCTTTTCGGTCGCCCTCTTAAGGCTGTTTAGGGTGGCTTGCCGCAGCTTCTCATCTTCATCGCCTTCACCATAACGAGGGCCGACCGCATGGATCACATGCCCGGTTTTGAGATTGCCGGCTCCCGTGATGACCGCCCCTCCAACGGTCGTACCCCCGATGTGGTTGCATTCTTCCTGGATACTTGGCCCTCCTTTGGTGCGAATAGCTCCTGCAACGCCACCTCCCAAGACAAGCCGAGCGTTGGCCGCATTGACGATGGCGTCCACCTCGAGTTCCGTCAAATCGCCTTGAATGAGCTTAATCTTCTTGCCGCCTATGTTTCGTTCCATGATCTCTCCCCCTTTTGTCACATCCCGTCGGCTACTCCCCGTCCGGAAACTCTGGGTTCTTCTCCCTTCACCCCGACCCTCTCCCTCAAAGGAGAGAGAGTTTCCCAATGCAGACCGGTTAGATCCGCGTTTGTCGAGAAGTCGCTCACATGTCGACCTACGCAAATAGAAATCATGGTTCATTAGCATTGCAACCCTGCTGATTTTTGATCTTTCCGTTTAACCCCTTCTGTCTTATATTGGAGCAGTTTGCTGTTCGGAGGATGAAATTTCTGAAAGTCGATGGTGTGACTGCTATTTGAATGAAGTTTTTCCACTCAATCACAGATTGTACCTCGGCCTCGCTTCATGACTCGTGAAACGTTTTTGGAGACTGCAATGACAATATCATCAACAATGATGGAAAAATTGAAGAGGGCTTTCAATGCCAAGCGAATTGCTGTAGTCGGCGCCTCTCAGGACCAGCATTCTGTGGGAATAGGACCTGTGATCAACCTGCTAAGCAGTTCCTTTCAGGGTGAATTGTTCCCGGTCAACCCAAAGTACGAGCAATTGCTGGGAAAGAAATGTTACCCAAACCTGGCGTCGATTGATCCGCCGCCCGATTTGGCAATTCTTTTGCTCAATCAGAACCTTGCCCTGAAGATGGCCGAAGAGGCCGGTCAACTGGGTCTATCAGCCGTCACCATCGTGGCGGGGGGATTTAAGGAGGTAGGTACCGGCGGCAAAGAACTGGAGGAAAGTCTTAAAGATCTGGCGGAACGCTATCAAATGCCGGTGATCGGCCCCAACACTCTGGGCATTTCCAGTTTCCATCATGGTATGCACAGCATTTTCTGGCACCTTGACACATTCCCTGGACCCGTCGCAGTGATCTCCCAAAGCGGCGGAATCGGAACCGCACTAGGCCAGTGCCTGCGTACGTTACAGTGTGGTCTTAGTCATTTTGTGGGGGCGGGGAACTGCAGCGTGGTGGACTTTGGCGACTACCTGGAGGCATTAAGCGACGCACCCGAGGTCAAGAGCTTCTGTCTCTTCATTGAAGGGTTGCAGGACCCGCGCGCCTTTTATCGAGCAGCCAGTAAATTAGCCTCGCGCAAACCCATCATCGTCTACAAGGCGGGCAAGCATGAAGAAGTTTCGCGGGCCACGGCAACTCACACCGGCAGCCTGACCGGTGAATATGCCCTCTACCGATCTATGTTTCGGCAGGCCGGCCTGGTGGAAGTCCAGTCAACCTGGGAAGCAGCGGTGGCGGCAAAAGCATTGAGCATGCTGCAGTTGCCTCAGGGAAAACGCCTGTGCGCGCTCACCTTCACCGCCGGTCCGAGCATCGTGGCCATGGACAAGCTAATTGGCCAGGGTTGGGAATTTCCCGACCTCTCAGTCGCAACCAAAGAAAAGATCAGAACCATCATCGGCGAAAAAACCGCGGTTGAAATTCAAAACCCTGTTGATTTGACCGGTCCCGGATTTCTGCCTCACACCTACAGCCGGGTTCTAAACACTTTGATGGAAGAAGATTATGACGCTTATTTTCTGGTTTGGAACTTTAATCGATTGATAAGATTACCGATACCGGAGATTGAGCAGCTGCAGCGAACGATTACAAAACCCATGGTGCTGGTGTTGTTGGCAAATCAATTTGAAGCACAATCCTATCTCGAAGAATGCGCAGCCAAGGGAATCTGCGCCTATCTTACTCCGGAAGACGGCGCTATGGCATTGAACGCTTTGCTCACACGGCGCCAAATTTTAGACCGTTAGTCCGGGCACATCTGAAAAGCCCTTCAGAACTATGTGGTCCAGCAGTGCAGCCCTGCGCTGAAAAAAAAGTTTCGGTGCGGAAACGGTTTAGTTGCCTGCCAGCAGCATAATTTTCCATCACTCAGGAGAAAAGGAGAAAACTCCATGATTTTGCCGGAACACGAAGCCAAAGAACTTCTCGAAAAAGCTCAAGTGCCGGTAATCCCCACAAGAATAATCGACTCCTTGCAGGATGCTGAAGAGGCGGTCGAGCAGATGGGTTATCCTCTGGTACTCAAACTTTCCACCGGACGCTACTCTCATAAGACCGATGTTGGCGGAGTTTTTCTCAATATAGAAGACATGCCCGCTCTCCTCAGAGCCTATGACGAGCTAACCAATCTGCGGGAAAAGCTTGATCCCGAAGCCGTTATCATCATTGAGCCCATGGCGCCTCCCGGCGCTGAGTTTTTCATCGGCATTCAGCGGCACGACAGCTTTGGTCTGGTCATGAGCCTCGGCCTCGGAGGCGTCTGGCTCGAATTGATCAAAGATGTGAGCTTCCGGCTTTTACCGGCCGGCCGTTCGGATTTCAAGGAAATGCTTAGCGAATTAAAGACCTGGCCAAAGCTCCGAGATGGTTTTCGCAACTTGCCGCCTGTCAACGCCGACCACTTGATCGACCTGATGGAGAAGGTGAGCGAGTTAAGTTTGCGTCAAGCCAACATGTCGGAAATGGACATGAATCCGGTCATTGCTTATGCCGACCAGGCAGTGGTTGTGGATGCCCGTATCGTAATGGCCTGATGGAGTCTTGCTTACAGCCCGGCACAGCCCCAAACATCCCTCTCACTTGTTCCGTCACGACCGGCCGCCGACCACGCCGACTTTGCGTGTTCGGCGACCAATCCCCCTGTTTACAAAAATTCTCAATTTATGATATATAACATTCACTCGAAAATGAAAGTGATTTAAGGATGTTATAAATGAAATACAAATTCCAGGACCATTACTTCCATCAAGCAAAAAAGCAGAATTATTTGGCACGAGCAGTATTCAAGTTGAAGGAAATACAAAATAAGTACAAAATAATAAATCTTGGAGACCGTGTACTGGACTTGGGGGCGGCGCCCGGTTCCTGGATTCAGTACACCAGTCAAGTGGTGGGACCAAAAGGGCTGGTTGTTGGCGTAGATCTGAAGGAAATAGACCATTCTTTTTCAGCAAATGTAGTGACCCTTAAAGCAGACATCTCCCATTCTGAATTTAGAGAAAATCTGGCGCGGGAGTACGCACCTTTTGATGTTGTGCTGAGTGATATGGCGCCCGCCACCTCAGGCATTCGCGTAGCTGATAGTGCAAGGTCTGCCCTGTTGTTCGAAGAAGCACTGAATCTGGCAAAAACAACCCTGAAATCACGCGGACACTTTCTCGCCAAAATCTTTCAGGGCTCCGAGTTTCATGATTTGCTGCTTCGAGTTAAGAAAGAGTTCGACTGGGTTAAAGTGGTAAAACCCGATGCATCAAGAAAAATAAGCAAAGAAATTTATATCCTCGCAATGCGATTTAAGAAGCCGATAGATAAGGAGTAACATCATGTCCGGTCATTCCAAATGGAGCACCATCCGCCACAAGAAAGCCGCTGCCGACGCCAAACGCGGCAAAGTATTCACCAAACTGATCAAAGAAATTACCATTGCTGCTCGCATTGGAGGGGGCGATCCGGATGCCAATCCCCGCTTAAGAACCGCCATTGCTGACGCAAAAGCCGAAAATATGCCCAAAGACAATATTGACCGGGCCATCAAGAAAGGTGCAGGAGAGCTGGAAGGCGTTTCCTATGAAGAGGTCAATTACGAGGGATACGGCCCGGGAGGGGTTGCCATATTGGTAGAAGTAATGACCGACAATAGAAATCGGGCGGCAAGCGATGTTCGCTTCATTTTCAGCAAGAACGGCGGCAGCTTGGGGGAGGCCGGCTGCGTCGCATGGATGTTCAGCAAAAAAGGCACGATCGTCTTCAATAAAGACCAGGCATCTGAGGAGGAACTGATGGAAATAGCCCTGGAAGTCGGGGCGGAAGACGTGGAAGACCAGGAAGATCAGTATCAAGTTACAACCGCTTGGGAAGATTTTGAAGCGGTTAAAAATGCTTTCGATGAAAAACAAATGCAATACGAAATGGCCGAAGTTGCAATGGTGCCTCAAACCACCGTTGCCATCGAGGATGAAAAAACGGCTCAGCAACTTCTCAACTTGATGAATTCCCTGGACGATTGTGAGGATGTTCAGAATGCCTACGCCAATTTTGATATTCCAGATGAGATTCTAAATGAGGTTGCGTGATTCAAACCACATATCCGGGTGTGCCGCTAAAATGTTCCGCACTATTGGCATAGACCCTGGTTCTCGATACACAGGCTACGGTGTAGTAGAAGGTGATGGTAATCGGCTGCAGCACATTTTCAACGGCACCGTCTGTATGCCCGGCAATCTCGCCTTCCCGGAACGGCTGAAAATGATCTATGAAGAATTGACGCTCGTCATTCAGGATTGCCGGCCCAATTGCATGGCCATTGAAGATATTTTTTTCGCGAAGAATGTCAAAAGCGCATTAAAGCTTGGCCAAGCTCGAGGAGCAGCCATAATGGCGGGCCTTAATTCAGGATTGCCGATCTACGAATACAGCGCGCTGCAAATTAAGCAGGCTGTCGTTGGTTATGGCAAAGCCAGCAAAGAACAGGTTGTACAGATGATTCAGTACCTGTTTCGACTGCGTGGGCCGCTCAACTCTAACGCAGCCGATGCCCTCGCAACAGCCATTTGCCACCTCAATACCTGCGCATCGCAGAACCGCTGGGGGGATTCACCGCAGAGACGCTGAGAGTATGATAGTCAATGAACTCACAAGAGCGATCATCGGGGCCGCTATAGAGGTTCACCACACCACCAAACTTTAGTGGTATTTTTTCTCTGCGTACTCAGCGTCTCTGCGGTGATATAATGCCAATTCACTATTTTCAATACCTTAGGAACTTCGGAGAAATTCTATGATCGGGTACTTAGCTGGCAAGTTGAAACACAAGTCGCCCGACTATTTGATTATTGACGTCAATGGAGTTGGCTATTGCGTCCATGTTCCGCTAAGCACTTTCTACGATGTACCGGCCATTGGGGACCCGATTTGCCTGAACGTCCACACTCATGTTCGCGAAGATATTCTGCAGCTCTACGGATTCCGCACCATGGCCGAAAAAGAGATGTTTCTCCATCTTATCTCGATCAATGGAGTAGGACCCCGGCTGGCGATAAGCATCCTGTCGGGAATCACGCCGGATGGTCTGAGGACGGCCGTTTTGCAGCAAGATCATAAACGCCTGAAAAACATCCCCGGAGTCGGGAAGAAAATCGCCGAGCGCATCGCTCTCGAATTGAGGGATAAACTCAAGATAAAGCCGACCAAAGAAGAATTTGCCATGCCCGTAGCCGCCGGCCAGGACGCCTATTCGGATGCCTACTCCGCTTTGCTGAACCTGGGCTATCGGGCAGCCGAAACCGAAAAGGCTTTAAAGAAGGCCGAACAGAATCTCGGTGAGAGCCCTTCTTTGGAAAATCTTCTTAAAGAAGCCTTGCGTGCCCTGGCGTGAAAGCATTTACAACCCAGAAACCGGAATATTGACTCGATAATGGGAGGCGGCGCCTACTATTCCTTAGATGCTGTTGGGCGATCACTTCCAATTTCAGGACATAGAAAAGACGGGTAGTGCCAGATGGATGACCGAATTATTGAACCGAAGCCGATAGATGAAGACCTCCCAATGGAAAATAGCCTGCGGCCTCAACGTCTGGACGAGTACATCGGTCAAAACACGGTCAAGGAGAATCTCTCGGTCTTCATAGAAGCAGCCAAACAGCGGGGGGAGCCGCTCGACCACGTTCTCCTGCACGGCTATCCGGGCCTTGGCAAGACTTCTTTGGCAACGGTGGTCAGCAACGAACTCGGCGTCAACATGCGAAGTACGTCCGGGCCGGTGATCGAACGGCCTGGCGATCTGGCCGCCATCCTCACCAACCTCGAACAGGGTGATGTACTCTTCATCGACGAAATTCACCGACTCAACAACGTCGTGGAAGAAATCCTCTATCCAGCTATGGAGGATTTCAAGCTCGATATCATCATTGGCCAGGGACCTTCTGCACGTACCATAAAGCTGGATTTACCGCCTTTCACACTGGTGGGAGCGACTACCCGGGCCGGCCTTCTGTCTCCACCTTTGCGCGATCGATTCGGAGTGATGCTGCGGCTCGAATTTTACGAGGTTGAAGATCTTCAAACCATCGTCAAGCGCTCCGCTCGCATCCTGAGTATATCGATCGATGAAAAAGGCGCCCAAGAAATCGCAAAGCGGTCGCGCGGCACCCCGCGCATCGCCAATCGCTTGTTGAGGCGCGTGAGAGACTACGCCGAAGTAAGGGCTGACGGCAAAATCACTCGGGAAGTCGCCGACTACGCTCTCGGGATGTTGGAGGTCGATCACAAAGGTTTTGATCGAATGGACCGAAAGATCCTACTCACCATCATCGAAAAGTACGATGGCGGACCTGTCGGTATAGACACTCTGGCCGCAGCGGTATCGGAAGAAAAGGGCACACTGGAAGATGTCTACGAGCCCTATTTGATTCAGGAAGGATTTCTCAACAAAACACCGCGTGGACGAGTTGCCACGCGGCTAGCCTATGAACATCTGGCAGTTGCTTTCCGGTCCAATCAGCAGCTGCGTCTCTATTAGCTGACGACGTTCTTAGTCGCTTGTATCTGCAGATTTAATATTTCCTGGCAGCATGCGTTTTTAAACCTGTAATCCAGGCCGTTGATCGAAATCAGATGCTCATCCCGCTCAAATTCATCCGTCATGTAAT
>Ga0210077_1000207_pt1 | contig 25896 bp, 26 predicted proteins | sample RushMan_CattailN_5_FD_185556 | JGI IMG/M metagenome (GOLD analysis project Ga0210077, IMG submission 185556) | Wetland microbial communities from San Francisco Bay, California, USA, that impact long-term carbon sequestration -... | ecosystem: Environmental > Aquatic > Marine > Wetlands ... | reverse complement strand
TTCCATTCTCACTTTGATCGATTAACTTCAAACACTTTTTAGTCTGGATGATCTTGCGCTGTTTTTTTAATAAGGCAGCTGACCGACAGCCAGAATATGCCCGGGTAATAATTAAGGAATTAATGTTTTATCATTCACCAGAACAGTAATAGCATTATAATTTCGATACTGTGCCCTTCGGAACTCCGAGATAATCATCCGGGGGGCGGTTGCTGAATCAGGAATTTATATGCGAAAATCCTTGATCCTCCTAATCACCCTCCTGCTGGTTTATATATCACCCAACAGCATACATGCTAAACCCACCCAGGCTGAAGAGCCCGTCGTTTATGCGGTCTTGTTTTATTCAAACGGCTGCCCATACTGCGAGGAAGTATTAACGGGCATACTTCCCGAAGTACAAAGCAAATATCAATCTCAATTGAGCATCATGGTGGTTGAACTAGCATCTTCAAAAGATGTTGACAACCTTTATACCCTGGCTACAGTTTTTGGACTATCGAAGGAACAGGTGGCTGTACCCTTTATGGTTATCGATCAAACTGTTTTAGTTGGTAGAGATGAAATCAACAGCAAACTGAGGGGCATAATTGATCAGTACCTGAGTGCCGGTGGGATAGACTATCCTGATATTCCTTTACTTACCAGCATGCTGGCTCAGGGAGTGCAATTCAGCTCAATCGAATCTACCCAGCAACTTCTTTCAGAGCCGGTAGCCAGCTCGAACAGCCTCGGGTTGATTATAGCTCGGGTGATTCTGGTTTTAATGGTTATCGGTCTGGTATTTTCCATCGTCATGATTTTAAGGGCATTTCAAGGAAGATCATTGCGTGATTTGAAGGATTGGACAGATATTGTCGTTCCAATTCTTTCTATCATTGGATTGGGAGCGTCTATCTATTTAACTTACGTTGAAATCACCCATACGCGTGCCCTATGCGGACCCGTGGGTGATTGTAATGCAGTCCAGAGCAGCCCATACGCTAAACTTTTTGGCATTTTGCCAATAGGGATTGTGGGAGCATTGGGATATATTGCCATCCTGGGGATGTGGTTGTGGCAAAAATTCCGCCTAGGCGTAAAAGACAAAACAGCGGGCTCAATCATGTTCGGCATGGCATTATTTGGGACTCTTTTCTCTATTTACCTGACATATCTCGAGATATTTGTCATCCATGCGGTGTGCATATGGTGCCTGTCGTCAGCGGTGATCATAATAGCCTTGATGTTGCTGAATTTACCTTCCATCACGCAGTGGTTGGCGATACCAGATGATACGGAATAACTCCTTGCGTGAGGCTGGCGCATTAAGTCAGTTCAGCCTGCGCGACACCTTTTCCTCGTTAAAATATCCTAATTACCGGTTATGGTTTATTGGCCAGCTTGTTTCGCTGATAGGAACCTGGACACAAACCACAGCACAAGGATACTTGATCTACGAGTTAACCAAATCACCCGCCTATTTGGGGTATGTTAGCTTTGCCAATGGATTGCCTTCCTGGTTCTTTACTTTATACGCAGGCGCGATTGCAGATCGTGTCCCGCGTCGCACACTCATGGTCATCACGCAAAGCTCCATGCTGGTGCTGGCGTTTATCCTAGCGCTATTATCCTTTACGAATACCATTCAGTGGTGGCATATCCTCATCCTTACCTTTCTTCTAGGGATTAGCAATGCCTTCGATGCCCCTGCACGGCAGGCATTTGTGCTAGAAATGGTGGAACGCGAGGACATGACGAACGCCATCGCTTTAAATTCGACCATGTTCAATTCGGCCGTAGTATTAGGACCAGCGATTGGGGGATTAATTTATGCAGGGGTTGGTCCGGGTTGGTGCTTCACCATCAACGGAATCACATTTATTGCTGTAATTATTGCCCTGTTGTTGATGAAGTTAAAACCATTTACACCAGCGAAAAGGAATGGCAATACTTTCAGCGAAGTCAAAGAAGGCCTGAAATACGTTGCCAACCACTCAGATATCAAGATGTTAATCACTGGTCTGTTCGTGACCACATTGTTTAGCCTGGGAATTGCCGCTCTGATCCCTGCCTGGGCTGTGGTGGTATTAGGCGGCGATGCGACAACGAATGGCTTCCTGTTAGCAGCCCGCGGCTTCGGTTCACTGGTCGGCGCTTTGATCATCGCTGCCATGGGGCGTTTCCGCTTCCGAGGCAGAGTATGGACGATCAACAGTCTTTTATTACCTATCATGCTGGTGATATTCGCCTACATGCGCTGGTTGATCCCTGCTTTGATCGCCATTGCAGCCATGGGTTTTACCTTCATGATGATCGTTAATCTCTCTAATGCAATGGTGCAGACGCGCATCCCCGATGAGATGCGTGGGCGGGTGATGGGAATATACACATTTTTCTTTTTTGGTGCTATTCCGCTCGGATCTTTATTTTCAGGGTGGGCCGCGGATATCATCGGAGAACCGCTCACGGTGATCATCAGCGGGGTGATCCTGATGATATTCTCGTTGTGGATATTCTGGCGAAGGCCTGCCTTCAGATCAATGGAATAGTTCGACCCAACCCAAACGAGTGTCACAGCTTTTCGCAAGCAGCTCATTAAGGGCTGCAATTGCAGCAATTGACGAAGCCTATGGGAGATGGTAAAATTCCGACGCTCTCCGCCCCCATTGTCTAGCGGCCCAGGACGCAGCCCTCTCAAGGCTGAAACACGAGTTCGAACCTCGTTGGGGGCACACACCTCCCGCCGTCCCAGGCGGGTTTTCTTTCACCAGCCCTCTCATCCCCGTGGAGGGGACTCAAGGCTGAAACACGAGTTCGAACCTCGTTGGGGGCACACACCTCCCGCCGTCCCAGGCGGGTTTTCTTTCACCAGCCCTCTCATCCCCGTGGAGGGGACTCAAGGCTGAAACACGAGTTCGAACCTCGTTGGGGGCACACACCTCCCGCCGTCCCAGGCGGGTTTTCTTTCACCAGCCCTCTCATCCCCGTGGAGGGGACTCAAGGCTGAAACACGAGTTCGAACCTCGTTGGGGGCATCATGCATTGCAGCCCACGCATGAAATCAAAGGGCTGAAACCTCCGTTTCAGATTTTGCTCGAAACGGAGGTATCATTCCATGCAATTCTCAAAAGCAATAGAAGGTTATACAATTGCTGCCCTGGCAGACGGTTATTCACAATCGACTCTGAACACCTATCGTTATGCACTTAATACGATGGTGGAGTATATCGGGGACAAGGAAGTATCTGATATATCGACAGAAAACCTGCGTGGTTTCATGAACTACCTGGTCACAGTTTATACCCCAGAGCGACGAAATAACCCCTCCAATGTTGAACCATTATCCACTGCAAGCCATCACCGCTATTGGAAAGCTATGCGGTCATTCTTCAAGTGGGCTGAGATGGACTTGAGAGTTAGCCGGCCTGACCTATCTATCAAAATGCCTGCCTGGGAGAGCAAGGATATCATCCCTTTGACTGAGGAGGAAATCAGGTCCTTATTAAAATCCAGTGAATACGCACAGGTACCCGCTGGCAAACGGCAGGCATATCAGTTTCGCCGTAAAACTGCCTTACGTGACAGGGCTATCATTCTCACCCTACTCGACACCGGCGTCAGGGTAGGTGAGTTGACACGCCTAAGAACAGGAGATGTGAACATGGAAAATGGCGAAGTCTTTGTGCGTCCTTTCCACGTGAAAAAGACTCACTCCCGTACGACATATTTAGGAAAAGCATCCAGGAAAGCAATATGGCGTTATTTGGTCGAACGTGATGACGCCAAACCAGAAACGCCCCTATTCCTGACCATTGAGGACAGACCTATGAGTAGACATCGAGTGCTAGGTTTACTCAGCCAGCTGGGAAAATCAGCTGGTATATCTAAGGTGCGCCCTCACCGGTTTAGACACACGATGGCTATTCAATATCTGCGGAATGGAGGTGATATCTACACACTAAAGCGAATCCTTGGTCATAAGAGTTTTGAAATGGTTAACCATTATCTGAATTTATCCACTATAGATTCATTAAATGCACACCAGAAAGCTAGTCCAGTTGATAGATGGAACCTATAAAACAATTGAGGAGTCTACTGACTTATATATTCTCTGTAGATGCCTAGCAAAAACGATAGATGATATCGCTCTAGCACATCGCCTTGGGTCACCAGTTGATAACAATAAGTTATAAGAAATTGTAGAGATTGATATAATCCATCTAGCTTCTGCGTTGTTCAGGAAGGAGACAGTCAAATTATTAAAAAATATACGATTATTCTTAATGTGATTCTTGCAGAGGGAGGTCAACTGGCAAAGGAAACAATAGGAGTCTATGGTTCTATGATAAGGGGCGATATCGACCAAACTGCATGGAACCTCTCTGGATGCAATGACGATTTACAAAGGAAGAAATTCGATAATCTGGTCCTTGAAACTTGGGAGATAGGACACAATCCAGCACAGAATTTTCTCGTGAAGGCTTTATTTACGGTCAATGCATCTGGCACCCAATTTATTAACGAGGTCATTGAAGAATATATGGATGGATATGTCGATTATTTTGATGCAGCATTGAACGGTGTGTATTCTCGTACCGGAGAGAGGGTCGCATTAAATCCACATCCGCCTGATTGGTCTTTCGAGGTGGAATTATCAGTACAAAATGAAAAGAATAACAAGGAGGGTTAAATGATTAGGTGGATTTATTACCCAAATTCGATTGAGCCTGACAGTATGGTAAATTCGATAATCGGGGTGTTTAGTAATGTTTCCGCATCAATAGATTCTAAAACTCACGTCAAACAGGAAAGCGATACAGTTCTGGCAGCAGTGAGAAGTGGTCTGATTAAATTGGGTTTCAACGTCGAGGCTGGAAAAAAGGACGAAGAAAAAATCCGAGTTCCGGTGCTATTTGGTCTGAATGGTGTTGTGACAAAATACTTTGAAGCCGATGCATACAACGAAGAAAAGAAATGGGTCATAGAGGTTGAAGCTGGTAGAGCATATACTAATTATCAATTTCTAAAAGATTTATTTCAAGCTTCAGTAATGTTTGGAGTTGATTATTTAGGGATTGCGGTAAGAAATACATACAGGAGAAGGGATGATTTTCTAAAAACTAAAGATTTTTTTGATACCTTATACGCAAGTCAAAAAATGACTACCTCACTTAAAGGAATATTGTTAATCGGCTATTAGATGTTTACTTACTTATAAAGCATTTAGATTTCGTTGATTGAGTTCTAAGAACTCGGATTTAGGTATTTTTATTGTTGAACTTGACCCTCCTCCCAAGTTCCTTCCCCCTGGTATTTGAACCCAAGAGGCATATAATGCCATTTTTTCACATGTGATAAACCACCAATTTACAAGGTTCCTGTCATTAATGTTATCTATCTCTTTTACGATAAATATTGAGTGTAGATTACCCCTTTTTGCTGTTGTGCGCTTTTAACAAACTCTAAACCATTACGACCTTATCAGCCTGCCACATGGCAGTAATGATATCTGCCATGCCACCAACAATTCCCACCCTGACCTGATCTAATAACCCATAGGTGCTCAAGCAAGTCTGGCATAAAATCAGGCGCACGCCTTGTTGTTCTAATGCTGTGAGTTCTTCCAACACGGGTGAACCTTCGCAAGCAAGTCTGACACTATCTGTATAGAAACATATAATTTTCGGTAATGGCTCCATTTGGGTCGTCAGAGTTAAAAAAGTCTTGGCTAGTTTCTCTTTAAGCACCTGGTCTTCGCTGCTCCCCATACCGTCGGTTTTAAAAACTAAAACGATATCATTATTTTTATTCATGATTAAATTCTCCCGATGTAATCTGGTTAAGAAACAGACGCTAGTATACTATACCGCCTGATCAGCTGGCTTCATTACCAACAGCACCACTTCACTTCGACCCAACAAGCAGCCCTGTTTTTCTGCGTTATTTCACCCCATTGGGTGAGGACATCTCACCCGATATTTTTGTATTCTATGGATGCACAGGCTATCAGAGAATGATAAAGAAAGGTTGAAAACCACACGGAGAAATATAAATGGATAATTCCACAGCAGATCATGAATACAGAATATTGGTAGACGATTATCCCGATACGAATTGGGCAGACTGGTTTTCACAGGCAACTTTTGATCATTCTGACGATGGGAAAACACTGCTGAAAGTTCACATCCCCGACCAACCCGCTTTATTGGGATTGCTGATCAAGCTCAACAATCTTGGTTTGGAGTTTATTCAAATTACCCGGGACTAATCGGGCGATTTGACAGATGAAACTGGATTGAAATATTTAAAAAATGGAGAGATTGCTAATTCCAGACTTGCTGATGGTGCGAAATAAATTCACCCGCAAGTCTCACCCGGTCGGGTGATGCGCATTCACCCCTTTGTTTTGTAAATTTATCATGGAGGTAAAAAAATGAAAATTAAACCTAATTCAATTCTTTTGCATTTATGCATACTCATCTGCTTGCTCACATCCGGATGCCTGCTGAGCGCCTGCGGACCAACAGCTGAGGTCGAGGCAGCGCCACAACCTACTGACAACCTGAGCATTGAGCCCGAAATGGACCCCACGCCTATAGTGGAGATTAAAACTAAGCAGGCGACTCCTAGATATACAGATACGGAATACCAGCTATCCTTCAACTATCCGCCAGATTGTTCATTAACAGTAAGCCAGATTGGAGAGCCCGAGACGAATAGCCATCCAGCATCACACCTGGTTGAGCTGGTAAAAGAGAACTACCATGCCCTGATCTATATAAAATATTATTGGGACTATACCGTAATTGGCGGCGGAATGCCCCCCGGTGACGTGCAGCAGGATGCTTCAATCAACCTGCTTGGAAAATCTATCGATAGGAACCGGCTGAATTATGAGGGTTCTACAAAGTTGGTCTGGTACGGCGGGCGTTTCGATGACCTGGAACTATATATTCGTCTCGAAGATAGCAACCAAGGTAATTATGAATCCATTGCGATACAAGATAGCCTGGTCGCAGAAGTAGTAGGGATTCTAGCTGGTTTTGTTCGAACCGGTGAACCGGTCACGCCACCACAACCGACACCTACTGTGCAAAATGAATCTGAAGTATGCAATTTACCTGCTCGGCTAACCAACAGTGATTGGGCAATGGTTTTGCCAGGCATTCCCAACGTGGTGCGTTCATTGCCGGGGTGTGGGCAAGACAGCCAAATTATTGGCCAGATTACGGAAGGTTCGATCGTCAAAGTGCTTGACGGACCAACCTGTGCCAGTGGTTATATTTGGTGGAAGGTTGATGCGGGGTTGGTCAGTGGCTGGACGGCTGAAGGCGGGGACGGCGTATACTGGTTAAGCAGGGTTTCAAACGATGAAGCGATTGCTGTGGACGGCTGGGTTGGCACCATCATCAGCACCCCTGAATGGCCTCAGATCGATGATTATTTCCAGATGCTTGACCAGGGTGGCTCAAGATACGGAATTACATCCCTTGATTTTACCACCCGCCAACAGCTGGGAGCTTACCGTGACACGGGTACATTACTCCGCATTTGGGGCAAGCTTTTTTATGGCCGCGTGGATGCTTTCAATGCCCAAATCGAGGTGACTCGATTTGAGGTGTACCAACCTGCTAATGATCAAGCATCTCAATTGGTTGAAGATTGGTGGGGAGTAATCGTCTCTAACCCGCCTGGTGCACGGTTTGATGATTATTTCCAGATGATGGACCAAAACGGCACCCGGTATGGGATTGATTCACTGGACTATGATATCAAACAACACCTGGTAGACTTACGCGATAGTGGACAAATTATCCGAATCTGGGGTATGGTTAACATTGGGGTACCGGATGCTTATGGTAGGCAGATACAAGTTACAAAGCTTGAATTAGCACCCTAAGTAATTGTCTATGCTATGAAAAGTACTTATAAGTTATAAAAAAACCGGCGAACGCCGGTTTTTTCTTCCTCTTCAACTTTATCCGCTGACGACTGCCCATCGGTACTGGTCTCTAATGAGTAACCTTTTCTACAACCAGCAAAAAATCTACCTTGTGAAACCAGAAAAAACTCATGGTCACATTCGGGATGACAGCGACAACTTCACCTTTCAGGTTATTGAGGAACTGCTCAAAGGCAGCTTGGTCGGTAGTCATCCTAAGATTGAACCGGTGTACTTTGTATTTCATCTCACTCCTCCTCTACAGATTCGATTACCATATACTTTTCAAGCAACTGGACCAAGTCAACGATTTCTGGTGCCAGGTGCTCATCAACACCCGCTTTATGCATAATTTCATCGACAGTTAATGGCTCTGCCTTAGGAAATGGCAGGTGATATAAGAATTTTCCTTGAGGAGTGGTTAATTTAATCTTGCGCTCCTCCCTTTCTCGCCCATTCCCAGTCCAAATGGTCACGCTGGTAATATAGTCGTCTGATCTGGCTGCAGAAAAACGTGCCCCAGCATTCGCTCTTTCGCGGATATGGGAAGCAAGGCTGTTTGTAGAGGCTTCTCGCTTAACCTGCTTTAGATCGATATCGATCATAAGCCTTGTTTGCTTAAGAGCGTAGCGATAATAAGGGCGTTTTTTCTCAAGGACTTCATCTTTAGACACAATATCAAGTTGATTTAATGCTTCTAGATAATCCTGTGCCGTTTTAATATGTAAATTTAAGCGTGTAGCGACTTCTGAAGCAGAAATGGCCTGGTAATTGACTAAAAGCTTGAAGATATCCTCGGCATAATCCTTGGATAGCAAGGAAGCATATTTAGCTGCGGTAGAAAAATCCATAGACCACCTGCCTCAGGAAAAGAATCCAAGCTTGAGATCATCCATGCGATCAACCACACGAATGCCTTCGCCTTTTTTATGCGCCTCAAAAAAATCAATATAAACCTGCCCAAACGAGGCACATAGCTGGTCAAATGCCAGGGGTTCACGATAATCCAGGTAATCCTTTTGGGAGATATGGATCGATACCTCGCCATCAACATCAAAGTTTACCCAAGAGGCGTCACGGTAATCTCCACTTAGGCCGAGTACACGACCATATTCTTCTCCCATCTTGATCGGAACCAGGGTTATGTTTTTTGAGGTGATATAAGGCAGGGCGATCAGGTGGCGAGCACAAAATCGGGCAAAGGCGTGCAATTGCTGCAAGCTGTAATCCATTTTTCCAACCGGTTTCGGCCGAGACGTATAACCATTCCCGGTTTCTTCAATCGATGCAGCAGCCAATTCGAAAATTTCACGCCCACGCCATTTAAACTTGCGTGTCAATAGCAGATATACCAATACCAAGCCAAAGAATGCCATACCCGAATAATAGGCTAACGCAAATTCCTTGCGATCAAACGGATTGGCCAAAAAATCACCTGAGGCCATAAAAAGCATGTAATCTAGAAAGACGCATTCTGCAAAAATCACTAGCCGGGTAATATTCCCCGTTCGTATGAAAACATACAGGTAGAAGATAGCAAACAGACTAACCATGACAGCCAGGGTGTACATTCCGGTTGGTATACCGAAAATAAAGGTGGTGAGGCCAAAAATCGGTACCATAGAAAGAGGAACTAATGGACCGGTTATATTATGATCTGGCTTGAGTTTACGGACGAGAGACATGATTACCTCCTGAATAAATACTTAATTTATTATATACTTCAATATTTTTATAGTATATATTATTTCTGAGTGTTTGTCAAGAACTTCCTTTTACAATTCGATTGGCTAATGTGAGCCAAAAAATAAAAAGATCGCCGGTATATGGCGATCTTTCTACATCGTCCATTGTGGACAAATTTTCAGTTTCGGCGTGTGCGTACTCTGAGGGCGAACGCGGCCAGTGCATACATGATAATCGCCAAGATAAGACATGCCAGGATGCTGGTGGCAATAGCTTTTACATCCCAGCCGGTGTTGAGCAGAGCACGCATGGCTTGCAAGACATAGGTAATAGGATTGACCTTAGCAGCTATTTCCAACCAACCGGATAGTAATGACATGGGTACAAAAGTAGGTGCAAGAAAGGTCAGGGGGAAAAACAAGAATGAAGCCCCCTGGGTTGCTGCAGCGCTACCGCTTCCCAGGGCAGCGGAGACAGTAAAGCCAGCAAAGCCCAACCCAAGCAGTACGCCCAACCCGATGACCACCAGTAGACCTAAAAATCCGGTGGCTGGCGTGAGACCCAATAACAATCCTACTGAGACCACAATGGTGGATTGGATTCCCAGGATGACCGCTCCGGCCAGGATCGGTGCTAGCAGTAACGCCGAGCGTCGGACTGGGGTCAGAAGTAATTTATCAAAATATCCACGCTCGATATCTCGCACCAGGTTTTGAGCGGCAATCCCTGAACCAGAAAGCGATCCACTCACGATGGAGAGTGGCAGGATAAAACCTAAATAACTGCCCCCGATACCCGGGATGAAATCTGCTGCTTTGCCCAGGGTTGATTGATAGATAACCAAGAAGAAAATGCTGATAGCAACAGGTGGTAACAAGGCCTCCGGCGTCCGTAAAAGGGTAGTAAGAGAGCGCACCGCCAACAAGAAAATATTTACAGGTAACGAAAGAGCATTATTCTTTGCGTATGATTTATGGGGTAATGTATTATTTTGAGTGTCCATTGGTTAACTTCCCTCCAACTGCCGAAGTGAACGTAGATTTTTTGAGCCCAATCCCTCTGGGGCAACCAGGCGCTGCCCGGTTACCTGAAGAAAAACATCATCGAGGGTCGGCTGTGTTAGGGTCAGTGAGATAGGTGATAGCCCTGCATTTTGCAGTATGTTGACGACAGATGGAATCGACCCAGCTGCCTCACTAAGATATAACCTGACCGTATCACGATCCAATTGAATGCGGTTTCCCATTTTCTCAAGAGTATTTAGAGCTTGTTGGGCTATCTCTGAAGACTCAAAAACTAAATTGATCGATTCTTGGCCGATTTGTGATTTAAGTTTTGCGGGAGCGCCCTCAGTAGCAATTTTGCCATCCACAATGATTGCCACTGTGTCTGCCAGCTCATCGGCCTCTTCCAGGTATTGCGTTGTTAAGAAGATCGTGATCCCCATTTCACGGTTTAGCCGACGGACCTCACGCCAGACATCCCGACGACTGGCTGGATCGAGACCAGTGGTTGGCTCATCGAGAAAAAGTATTTTGGGTTGGTGCACCAGAGCCATAGCTAAATCGAGACGGCGCCGCATCCCACCACTGTAAGTGCCTACCTTGCGGTTAGCAGCTTCTGAGAGATTAACCAGCTCCAGTAATTCATGCGCACGCATCGTGGCATCTGCTTTACTAGCGCCGAAAAGGCGAGCTTGAAGTACCAAAAGTTCCATGGATTTCATCAATGGATCGATGCCAATATCCTGCAAGGCTACACCTGCTACACGCCTTACCTCAGGTGCCTGACCAATAACATCAAAACCGCCAACCCAGGCTCGTCCAGAGGTGGGTAAGGCTAATGTCGTAAGGATCTTGATCGTTGTGCTCTTTCCTGCACCATTAGGGCCAAGGAAACCAAAAATTTTTCCTGCTGCAACCTGAAAATTAATCCCTTTTATAGCATCCACCTTACCAGGGTAGGTTTTTATCAGATTTTCAACTAAAATTTCACTATCTTTCATTCTTTCTCCTTCGTGAGCCAATTCGCGGTGATTAAGGCCCACACATGTTTATAATTATAACTGATTATGTGAACAATATCAATACAAAATATATACAAAACATATACAATTATGATTAGAAATCACTAATCTTAGCACTTTCCCCTAAAATAACCAGAGTATACAAGGCTACGATTCTCTTTCAAACTTGGAGCAACCTATGGCGAGCAAACGGCAAGCCTAACCGAGAAGCGCATCCAACGAATTTAACCAGGGTTAAGTTTGTTAGGCATTCGGCGAGTGACTGTAGACCTGATCAAGGCAAGATGGGCCATGGCGATCGTATTTTAGGGCTCATTAATGGCAGGTAAAATTAGTAGGACGCTGTTCGACTCTGGCAACGTGTCTTTTTCTGTTAAGGCGAAGCAACCTTCACTAAAAAAATCTGTCAATTTAAATGGCCCTCTTTTAAAAGTCCTGTTATCTATTGAGGAGGTGCATGCAGCCCAAAAAAGTTAGCCGGCGTGATTTTATGAAGATTGCAGCGCTTGGCGCGGGTACTCTGGCTGCAGGAGGCATTTTCAGCCAGGTGCATAATCACCTGGGCCAAGATTTCCAACCAGCACGCACCACACAATACCTGGATAGCATCCTGCCCATGGTGACGGGAGAATCTCTCCCCAATATGATCATCATCCTGTGTGATGACCTGGGGTGGGGAGACCTGGCCTCGCCGGCGATCGATGTACCCTACTTACGGCGCATGGCCAGTGAAGGCATCACACTTTCGGGCTTTTACGCCTGCGCTTCTGTGTGCAGCCCATCTCGAGCTGGGTTGCTCACCGGGCGCTACCCGGTACGCACACTCATTCCAACACCCCTTTTATCTACCCACAACCCCTTGAACATAGTTATGGATGTCTTGGGGCGATATTCCTACAACGTAAGAGGCATCCCCAAGGATGAGGTGCTCTTATCAGAAGCCCTGCAACATAGGGGATACCGCACTGGCCTGGTAGGAAAGTGGCACCTCGGCGGCAGCACGGGTTATATCCCCAATGATTGCGGCTTTGATACATTTTATGGAGCCCTGTGGAGCAATGATGACCCGCCTTACGCCATCTACCGCAATCGACAGGTAGAAATCCCCGCGCCAGCAGACCAGGACAACCTGACCCATAACTTTACCCTGGAGGCGGTTAAATTTATCCAATCCAACCACGACAGGCCCTTCTTCTTGTACCTGGCTCATGCAATGCCGCACTACCCCGTGCATGCCTCCGCTGCCTTCCAGAAAAAATCGGCAGCAGGATTGTATGGAGATGCTGTCCAGGAGATCGATTGGGGAGTGGGTCAAATCTTAGACAGCCTCAAGCAGCTTGGTCTGGATGAGCAGACGCTGATAGTATTTAGCAGTGATAACGGCCCATGGATGCAAGGCAACCCGGGCTATCTGCGCGGCCGCAAGCTGCTGTGGTTCGAAGGCGGCTTTCGGGTACCGTTTATTGCCCGATGGCCAGGAATCATCCAGGCCGGTACGACCAATTCTGCCATGAGCATCAATTTTGATCTGTTCAACACATGCATGAAGCTGGCTGGAGTGGCTTTACCAGACGACCGCATCATCGATGGCAAAGATATCCTGCCTCTGCTGAAAGGTGAAACTACTTCGCCTCATGAAGCTTTTTATTATTACGACGTGCGCACACCTGTGGCTGTGCGCTCTCAGCAATGGAAGTATGTCACGCGGCATATATCCGATATTTCCAGCTACTGGCCCACCCAGCAGGGTCCGTTCCTGTTCAATTTAGACGATGATCCAAATGAATCTTATAGCATGATCGAATCTAGGCCGGAGACAGCTAACCGATTATCTGCTATGCTAGAAATTTTTATCCTGGATATGGATGCCAACCTGCGCGGTTGGCTATAGGGAAATATCATCAAAGGCAGCAACCAAAAAGGAACGCACATCAACTTTTTACCGGTGGCCCCCATTATTCTCGGAGAACAAGATATTGCCAACTCGCCCAGGTGATTCACTGCATGATTTCAGCCTGCTGATCAAGCCAACGGGGGCGGCTTGCAACCTGGCCTGTCAATACTGCTTCTACCTGGATAAAGCAAGCTTATATCCAGGCAGCCACCTGCGAATGAAGGACGATGTGCTGGAGGCAGCCATCCAGCAGCGCCTATCAAGTCCAACCACAGGAGAAATCGGCATCTATTGGCAAGGGGGGGAGCCCACCCTGATGGGCCTGGAATTTTACCAACAATCGGTTGAGCTGGTCAAAAGGTACAAAAAGCCTGGACAGCGGGTTGCTTACAGCATGCAGACTAATGGCACGCTGTTGAATGAACACTGGGGTGCATTTTTTAAGAAATTCAACTTCTTGGTCGGCTTGAGCATGGATGGGACAGAGAAAATGCACAATGCCTACCGTGAGGATAAGAGTGGCAAAGGAAGCTTCGACCGGGTGAAGCAAGCCTGGGAGCTGCTGCAAGAATATAAGGTTGACACAAATATCCTGTGCACAGTCCATGCAGCCAATGCCAGTCATGTGCTAGAGACCTATCGCTTTTTCAGGGACACGCTGGGTGCCAGATTCATCCAATTTATTCCCATCGTTGAGCGGGTAAAGGATGATGGCGCGGCGGGTGAGGAGAATGTTTCTGGCCGCACGATTGAGGGGCATGGATCTTCAGCTGCTTTCAGAGTAAAGGTCAGCCCGCGTTCCGTGAAACCCGCACAATTTGGAAGCTTTCTAACAGAAATTTTCGATGAATGGGTACGGCATGACGTGGGCAGAGTGTTCATCCAAAATTTTGAGGCGGCCCTGGCTAGCTGGTGCCATCTACCAGCCAGGGTATGCAACTTCCAGCAGGTGTGCGGTAGCTCATTGATTCTTGAGCACAACGGAGATATGTACTCATGCGACCACTTCGTGGACCCCGACCATTGGCTAGGCAATATCCTGGAAGAGCCCATGACCAAGTTAGCTCGGTCTGATCAGCAGCGTCGGTTTGGGTTGGATAAGCGCTCGCGTCTACCAGCAGATTGCAGAAAGTGCGACGTCTTATTTGCCTGCCGCGGCGAGTGCCCACGCAACCGCTTTATCCCAACGCCTGACGGGGAAATGGGATTGAACTATCTGTGCCCAAGCTACAAATTGTTTTTTCACCATATCGACCGGCCGATGCGTCAGATGGCGGGGTTGCTGAAGCGCGGAAGCGCGCCGGCAGAAATCATGGAGAAATTGTGAGCGTTCACGCGTGTGATAATGCGGAACGACCACGCGCAACTCCAAAAAATGCTGTCACGCAACTTATGACCATTACCGCGATGATTCCATAAATCCAGGGTTGAGTACTGGTCTGCCAGAGCCCAAAATTACCTGAAAAAACCTGGGGGAGGGCCGAAAAGACCATTTTGCTCCAAACAATGGTGGCAATCGCCATCACTACCATCGAAACAGAAGTGACCACAGCAGGGAAGTAAGCAAATTTATACAAGTTGATATTCACAGTCCGGCCTATTGGATGGAAAGATGCCTGTTCGATATCCGTGTGGGATATCGCTTTCCAGACCGCCCATGTGCTGGCGATGGCTCCCAGGACAAAAATTAGCATTAACCCCACCAGCAATAACCGGTTGCCTAAAGGGAAATTATTAGGCTGCACTGCCTGCACAATGCCCGCGATCTGAATTTTGCCTGTGCCAATCAAGAAAACAATTCCAAAATAAAGCACCAGGAGGGCGAAGGAAATAACCGGCACCAAGAGCAGTTTTATATTGGCGCGATCGCTCGCCAATGCATGGTGAATAATGGTAATCGCCAGGGGCATCCCACCAATAATCACTGCTAACAAAGCCAGTACCGAAGCAATGCGGATGACAGCCATCATAAAAGCAGGAGCTGGGTCAGTCTGCATGAGAGGTACCATTGGGCTGTCATCCAGAACGCCTACCAGACTTATTCCAGCGATGATAAAGGCGATATACGAAGCAAAAACCATCAGTACAGTCGAGCGAAGCTTGTTCAGCATATTCAATAATCTCCAGTTGATATTTTCACCATTTAGTAGTTGAAGGTGGGCATCGAAGGCGCCAAGGATGACATCCAGCACATCCAAGGGAGAGTGGAGGCACTCTTCTAGCAATGCCTCAAATTCTGCTCCATAACGATTACGCCAGGAGGGAGGATACAAGCGCGTCAACCACGCTCTGATGGCAGGAGACATCAGGCCTCAAGCCTTTCGAAGCCAATTGAAATAAATCGCTGCATGCTGGCTAAATATTGGCGCAGAAAAGATGCCCCCTGTTGAGTCAATCGATAGGGCCGGCGACGTTCATCGACAGGCAGGGCTTCAATTAATCCTCCTCCTTCTAAGCGAGAAATAGCGCCGTACAGTGTGCCAGGGCCCTGGTGAACCCCAGAGGTAGCTTCAATATCCTCCATGATAGCGTAGCCATGCTTTGCACCGCCAGCCAGGCTGGCCAGGATCAGCAGGCCAGGATCAGAAAAACGACCCAAATCATTCGATGCCATATTCCACCTCACGTTGTAACGTTATGCGATATATCGTTAAACGTAACGATAATGCACCGAGGACATAGTGTCTACCCTATTCCTTTTACAAAAAAAGAGAAATACCTGGCAATAAAGGTATTTCTCTTTTGGATAAGAAAGGGAAATTTACCCTGATAGTATGCGCGGCCTGGTTGAATCTCCCTCATTGGCTTTGAAAGCCATGGATGGCTGTTGTATTTCAGGTGTTCGTACAGGTGGTTCACGACTGACAAAGAAGATTGGCGCAGGGATTTCGGGGCGTGCAGTAGCCGTGACAATCCGCGTGGCGGCCTCAGTGGTAACTGCAAGCTTACCAGCCTTGCTCAGGTAGATAAACCAGTACATCAAGCCTACCATTACCACGCCACCCATGATGTTCCCGATGGTAACCGGTAAGAGGTTTGCAACAAAAAAATTGCTCCAGGACAGGTGGGGGAAATCTGCCGGGACCTTATTGATGGATTCAAAAAAGGCGGGCGTTCCCATCTGCTTGATAAAAAGTGCAGCGGGAATGAAATACATGTTGGCAATGCTGTGCTCAAAACCCGCGGCGACAAAGGCGGAAATAGGAGGAATGATCGCCAGGATTTTATCGATGGTGCTGCGAGCGCTGTAGCACATCCAGACGGCCATGCATACCAATGCGTTGCAGAAAACACCCAAGACGATGGCTTGTGCAAAACCAAGGCTCGTTTTTGCCTCACCCGTATTCAAGGCGATCAAGCCGATGGAGCCGCCCCCAAAGGCATACTGGCCTGCCAGCACCATCAAGTAAGCGGTGAGTACGGCACCGACAAAATTCCCGAAGTAAACTATGGCCCAATTGCGCAGTAACGCCCCCAGTGAAATTCGCCGATTGGCGAAAGCAATGATGATCAGGCTGTTGCCGGTGAACAACTCGGAACCCGAAACCACCACTAAAATCAGCCCGAGGGTGAAAGTTATGCCTGCCAACAAGCGTGTGACACCGTAGGGTAAGGCTGATCCGCCAGCGCTCACCGTGGTGGCAAAAATGGCGCCCATAGCAATAAATGCGCCCGCCAAAATAGCCAGCAAAAACATGCGCAAGGTGTCCAATCCGGTTTTCTTGATACCAGTCTCGGCCGCTTTGACGGCCATCTCAGCCGGTAAAAGCGCATCAAACGAAACTTCTTTGGCAGGCTTAACGTCTTTTGATGTATGAGTAGAGGTGGTAAACATTTTATTCTCCTCAAGCTACAGCCGTAATCTCAGTATCAATAGCAAAAATATGGTCATATCGCTCGTCTATGGGGGATGCCACAGGAAGTTCGGGCTGGATCACCTGCAACAAACCCTGGCACATGGCGTTGAGCCCAATATGCGCCAACTCAGACTGTGGTAAACCAGTTTGCCCGGCTGTCTTATCAAATGGGCAGTCACATAATATGAAACGCAATTCGGGCCCTATTTGGTGCATGGTGAAATTCACCTTTAGGGTCTCCAAGACACATTCCAAGGCACAAATCCCTGGGTTCGGAAAGCCATCGATAAAAATATGATCCAGCATGTATATGGCTATCGATTGCCCTAAACCGCTACCAAAACTTTCCATAAGGGTATAAGCCTGGTTTTCTTCATAAGCGGTTTGGCACAGCATGGCATATTCCAAGAAAATCTCGCAAAATGAAATGGCAGTTTCTTCTCCTGTTCCGGTTAACTGCCCCCAAATCTGGAAACCATGCACAAGATCGTCTTTCACATAAACGTCCCTCTGGCCTACTTCGCTGTAATACATATCGCTGCTGGCTATGGGATATCTACAAATCAGGGTTGCCTTGGTTTGAATGGATGGTTGCATGTTTTCTTCCCTCCGAATCTGATTAAGGACTTTAACAAAATCATTCACGCCCAACCGATTGCGTAATTATTCACTATTATATTTATAATGGTTGGAGGTAACAATCACAAGCATCCACCGGTTACAAAGTGGTTACGATTTTCCCCCTGTTTTTCATTGTTATAGGCTTGTGACCAGCCTTTACTGTTCCTTGGGAATATTTAGCACGTAGCCAGAATTAGGAATGGTTTCGATCAATGACGGATCACCCGCTTCTGTTGCCAGTTTGTTACGCAAGCGGTACACCAATTGCTTAAGCATTTCATTGGTTGCACCCTCTGGCCCCCAGACGCGCAATATCAGACTGTCGTTATTGAGCACTCGATTAGGATTCTGCATCAGTGCACGAAACAGGCGCGTCTCCAGATGCGTCAGGCGGACCGGTTCGGCACCGCCAATTTGAACCTCTCGCCTTTCGGCATCAAAAGAAAACGGACCTGCTTGAAGTACTTCTTGTGGCTCTTTAACTGCCCGGCGAAGCAGGGCGCGAATACGGGCGATGAGCTGGCGAGGGCTGAATGGCTTGATTATATATTCATCCGCCCCGGCTTCTAACGCTGCAATCACATTATCATCCGTATCACGCACGGTGAGCATAATAATCGGAACTTCCGAATCGCTGCGGATGCGCGTACATACTTCCAGACCATCTAAACGAGGTAATCCCCAGTCCAGTACGATCAAATCAGGGTTTTCTTTCGAAAATTTTTCCAAAGCGCTCAAGCCATCATGAGCATTGATCACCTCGAAGCCGGCACGGCGGACAGCGAAGGCCAGCACATCCGAGAGTGCCAGATCATCATCAACGACAAGTATCTTGGTCATATTCTTTCTTTCTCCTCCGGGGGATTAACCGGGATGGTAAACCAGACATTTGCTCCTCCCTTGGGGAGGTTCTCGGCTCCAACCTGACCACCGTGCATTTCAACAATTGATTTGACTACTGAAAGACCCAAACCGATGCCATATTGGGTGTCATGTGACTGATAAGCGGTAACAAAACGCTTGAATAAATCGGCGAAACGTTCCATGGGAAGCCCTGGGCCGCTGTCAAGAATGGCGACCTTCACCCATGCGGGATCTTGGGTAATTATTAATTCAATCTTACCACCCATCGGGCTAAATTTACTGGCATTGGAGAGCAAATTGAGAAGTACCTGGGTTAGGCGATTGGCATCTGCCCATAATGTGGGAATATCTTCGGGAATAATCGTTTCAAGCTGCTGATCACGGCGGGTTAACAATGGAGACATCAAGCTAATGGCTTCATGAACTACATCCCGCAGGTTAATGGGACGTCTGTGAACCTGAAAACAGCCGGCTTCGATCGTGGTGCTTTCTAGCAAGTTTCCCACCAGCGTTTGTAAGTGCAGGGTGCTCAATCGAATGGTCTCTAGCAGGCTGTTCAATTCGTCTAGAGTTAAATCGGGACCATTTTCTACCAGCAACTCGGTCGTTGCTGCAATCCCAGATAGGGGGGTGCGAAATTCATGAGCAACATTCGCTAAGAAGTTATAGCGCAAACGATCGACTGCTTCTTCTTCGGTTACGTCGCGGATGACAATCACGCGCTCGGCTCCGTAATCAGTGGGAGGGTGCAGGTCTAGTGGGGAGATTGTCACATAGAGGAGGATTGGTTTCCCCTGCGCATCGAGCACATTCAGGCGTTGAGTAACAGGTCCATCAGCGGGTTTTTGCAGCAAATCACCGACAGTAACCGTCTCGCCCTGAGCCGGGGGGAAAATATGGGTGTAGTGCTGGTGTTCCACATCCCAGCTTTTATAGCCCAGGATTTCTTCAGCATCTGGGTTGAAATAGGTAATACGTTCGTTTTCATCGAGCGCAATAACCCCCTTGGGAACCAGAGATAATAATCGCTCTGCGTGTTTCATCTCGCTCTGGGTCACCGATAGGATATAGCGCAACTGCCTGCGGGCTAGCTCAAAATGTCGGCTTAGCTGATTAATCTCAGGTATGCCGCTTTCTATGGGCGTGGAACCATCCAGGTTACCCTGGCTGAACTGATCAGCTGTCTTGCTTAATTGTAGCAATGGATTTGTAATCGAACGGGCCTGTCTTGCTACCATGAAGGAACCAACCAGCATTACAACCATGCTAAAAGCGACTGAAATAAGTATGGTGTTTGTCATGCCTTGCCTGATGGCATTACCGGGTAATGCAACCTCACTCAATGCCACCACATCCCCACGAATATCATGGAGGGGCATCAAACCAACGTAATAGGTTTGATCTAGAGCAGCACCCATCGTACAGCATGCCTGGCCTGTCTTTTCAACACTCAAGGCAGACTGTGGGTCTAGCGACCAATCGGGTGCTGCCGGTAAACTGGTGGCCACTCGCTTGCCATTCATGATCAGGCTTTGTGCCAGGCCGGTTTGATTTTCTAATGTTGACATATAATCTGCTTTTAGCTCGCGCGCTACCAGTACCCACCCCATAACCAGGTTACCTGCTTCTTCCCTGGATTGTATCTGGCTGATGCCAACAATGAATAAACGCGCCGGTTCGCCCACCACAGTGAAATCGGCAAAATAGGGCTCATGTCCTGCCAGAAATGTCTGTGGGTCGGGCATGCCGATCAGGCGATCACCAGCTTGCAGTTCGGGGGTGATCACCTGGACGATATCCAGGTTTCCGCTTTCCTGCTTAAGCGCATTCAGATAAGGCTCCATGGAAGCTACATCATTTTGCAAGATCTGGTTATATAGGGTTGGCCTCCCGGCAATTAGACCGGCAAGCTTCTTCAAACGAGTTATTTCAGCGCTATACAATCCCTGGGTAGCTGACTGGGCATCTTGCACACGCAACCAAACCTGGTTCTCTAGTGCTCGCCACATGGCGAAGTTGGTGGGTATGCCGATAAAAACGATAATAGCAATCACCACCAGCACCAGGTTCAGGATAAGACGCTGAGACAGGTTCAAATGTTGAAAACGTTGGCGGATTCCGTTCAAAAAACCTTGCATATCGGAGATCAACCCCGGTCATAAATTATCGAGGATTTGAATGATTAAGTTGATTTTAACACAAATGCTCAGGCAATCTTTAAAACCAGCTGGGAAGTACTTCGTATTGCATAAAAATTGATAAAGGCTACTGATCGAAATAAATGGGGTTTGAAATCAGGGCGGGTAATAGAGGCAAGCCAGGCAAAAAACTTCTCAATACCTGTAAGAAAGCAAACCCAGGTGCTTCCATCAGATATACCCCGCGTAATTTACCTGCCTCTTCAGCTTTGAACACTGAAGTGCTCCCATTTTTGGTCACCACCTGCACCACATCACCAACAACCAATCCAGTGAGATTGTATTCAAGCTGTTTTACTTTAGAGAACGCCACACTGTCGCCCAGTAGAGCCTCACCAGCCGTCATTTCCAATGCCGGCCCATTAACGCTGTACGTCAGGTAGGCATGGCCGTGCTTCAAAGCAGAAAGAATATCGGTAGCACCAGCAGACATTGCATAAACACAAGTCGCTGGTCCGCCTGGAAAGAGCAGCAAGGAGTCGCGATGATAGTCGCTGCCTCCACAAATGGGTATTTTTTTACCTTCCCTGAGCAGGGTTTGCCATAACCCAATTGCCTGCAAGTTAGAACCGCGCATTGGTCCATTCCAGATCTCGAGGCAGTCGAACGGAAGCGAATTCATATCAAATAAAAACGGGCAAATAGAGTCGCAAGGGTGGTTAATGATGATCACCGCCCCTCGCGAGCGGGCAGAAGCAAAGCGCGACTGCACCTCATTTATCGAATTAGCCATGAAGGGTTCATCATAGGGCGTGTCTACACCTAAGAAATTAGCATGCCCCTGGTAATGCGTCCATTCAATGCCTGGGATCAGGGTAATCCCCGAATGCTGTTGTAAAGTATGCATTGAAACCATCTGGTTGTGGTCTGTAATAGCCAGGTAATCGAGTCCATTGCGCCTGGAATGTTGAGCCAGCTCTCCCAGCGAAAGCACTCCATCCGAGCCAAAAGTATGAACATGTAAATCGCCTTTGTATAAGCGCAAGGTTTTTGGGGTAAAGGTGAGCTCATAAAGGACATCCACACCTTCCTTGGCGACCTTGTATGCCCCCACAATGATCTGCCATTCGCCGGCAAGCAAAGGATACGTCCTGTATCCAGGTGTGGCCTGGGTTTCGCTGATCGCAATGCTCAATTTATCGGAACCAGAAGCCCCAACCTGAGTGCCATCGGGGGCAATCAATCCTAAATCAATAATATTGATCTCAGTACGGGAGGTAAAAATGGCGTTGTCAAGGGATATTTCTGCATGATCACGCCGTTTATATTGATAGGTCAGAGAAAATGACTCGGTATCGGCAGGCATGCTGAAAGGAATGGTGAAATAGGTGCCTTGACGATTGTGCTCAATAAACAGGGGAATTTGAAGGTGAGATGTGCCAGTCATATTATCCATAATTTTAAAATGGTGTTAAATTGATCGACAGGAAGTGCTGGATTTGAGCATTCCAAAAGAACCAATCATGAAATCCATCCTCCTCATGGTACTCAATAGGAATTCCAAGGGATTTACAGGATGCATGGAACTGGAGATTGAGCGGATATAAATCATCCTGACGCCCACAAGACATGTACAGTTTGGGCAAACGGGATGGTTCGGCGGAAGCATTTTTAAGCCACAAGGCGGGATCATGCTCACTTCCTGCCATAGTTTCCAGGTTGCCGAAAAGGAGAGCAAATTCTTCGCGTCGAGGGTCGTCATGATGAGCTTTGGTGAACTCCACCGACAAGGCCCCCGAGAAGCTGGCCGCCGCGGAATACATCTCTGGGTGCAGGAAGGCTGCTTTGAAAGCGCCGTAACCGCCCATGGAGTTACCGGCAATCAGGGTATCTTCACACGCGGGTGATAATCCAAAAACATCTTTGAGGTAGTGCGGGAGCTCCTCGGTAAGGTATGTAAAGTAAGCCTGCCCATTGGGCTGATCGGTATAAAAGCTGCGCCCGGCAGATGGCATAATAACAACTAAACCATAAAGTGACGCCATGGGTTCAATGGCGGTAAAGCGCTGCCAGGCGCTGCCATCGTCACTAAGGCCGTGCAGCAGGTAGAGCACTTTTCGCCTGGCGAGAGGTACCCCTCGCATTTCACCTGGACTGGGCAGAATTATATATAGAGGTAAATTGACTTTAACCGTTTCGGGTACGTGATCGATCCTTAACAATGCCATATTAACTCTCCATGCCTACTCCACCCCAGCCACAGCTGGGGTATAGCCAACCCTTTTAAAATCGATAAAAAACGAGAAGGTAAAGCTAATAATCATTAGGATAGGGGGAAATATAGTAAGCAAAAAGCGGGAGGCCTGATCAGGTTGAGGGCCGGGATTAGTGCCGCTTTCATATTTATAAAGGATGAAAACCAGGTAAAAAGCAAAGCCGGTGAATAAGCCATTCAACCGATTCATGAATCCCAGCGCATTAGCGATGATGCCTTCACGGCGAAGATTGTGCTTCAGGGTATCTTCATCCATGATCTTCGCACCGATCAAATCCATGGTGGTAATCACCCCGGCAAAGCCAAATCCCACCAGCGCACTGCATAGGATGCCACTAACGAGGGAATTGGCAAAGTACAAAGGAATAAAAGCTATCGCCAGAACGATCAATGAAGCTCTCCAAACCGGTATCAGCGTGTATTTTCTGATCCACCTGGCCCACACAGCCACGCAGCCAATGGCTATCAGCAGGACAGCAGCAGAGAGGAAAGTAGTCTGGCTTTCCGATAGTTTCAGGGCATATTTGACATAAAACGGCATTGAGGCCAAGACAAGAGACATCGCTGCACTATAAAAAGCATTGGCAAACCCTGCTACCCAGAATTTGCGATTGTTTACCAGGCTCTTAAGGCTATCCCAGAGCTGGGGTTTCGCTTCATCCTCCTCAACTCTCTTTTCGTGGCTGGTAAGGGTCATATATAGGATAACCCCTCCGCCCAACAGCCCATATAAAACGGAGGTCAGGCTATACCCAAGGGCATTGGTCACCATAGGTGTGAGCGCAATGCTGATGATCATCGCCACCAACTGAAAAGCCTGGCGCATAGCATTAACATTCGCCCGGCTTGAATCATCCCTGAATAATTCTGGAAACAGGGCCGCATAATTGGCATTAATCACCGAATCCAACGTGCCAGTAAACATATAGAAAAGCATGCAATAGACCACCAGTGAATTGCCAGCCAAAAAGGAGGGTGGGCTGTAAAAAGCAATAAAACCCAAGACCAATAACGGAGTCCCTATCACCAGCCATGGTCTCCGGCGCCCCCAGCGAGAACGCGTACGATCGGAGAGAAAGCCATATACGGGGTTATCGATGGCATCGATGAAGGTATAAATTAATAACATCAATGAGAGCTGAACCGTCGTCATGCCAAGGCTATCTACATAATATATTGCTGCGTAGGTTTTCAGCACATTGATCGGGATAGATGTGCCAAACATGCCAATAGCGTAATTAAAGGATTTCAAACGAGAGTTGGGTATCGTGAAAACCTCCTGTTATTGATTTCTCACTTGGAAAACCGTTGACGGCGATTGGTATGCAGATATTATATAACGGAACGTAGGACGAGTTTTTTAGGCAGTAATCTTGAAAAGACGATGAAGAAAATCCTTATTCAGTGGAGGTAAAAATCGGATTCGAAATTTGCTGACTTGCAATGATACGACTGGCGACGTCGTAACCCTGGTCGATTAACTCATCAGTATGTTTAAAATCCCAAATTGGAACGGGTTTTTCGCCGGTGAGACCGAGGTAGAGCAGGGGAACTCCCCGTGCCTCAGCCAGCTCTAGTTCCAGGTCTACCTGACGCCTCTCGATAGAATAGATCAGCCTCTCCAGAAAACCTCTTAAGCCATCAACGGCGCCCAGGATTTCTCGCGAATCGATTAAATCAAGGGCGACGACCTGCGTGGCTCCATATTTTATAGCTGGTTCAATCGGCAGGTTGCTCAACACACCTCCATCCATGAGATAACGTTCCTGCCTGCGCACCGGCATAAACCAGGGAGGCAGTGCGGTAGATAGCAATAACGCATCCAGGATTTTTTCATGGGGTTGTTCCCCATGCACAATAGGCTTCCCGGTGTTTAAATCAGCCGAGACAATCGCCAATTCAGTATGGGTGAGATCGGCGAAACTTAATTCCGGGTCTACCCCATGATCTATGAAAAAATCCCTCAGCTTCTGCGAAGGATCATTGGATGAACGATTGAACATGGCGCGTACGGTGAGCCAAACATAATTAGCAGGTAATAGGTTTAGGGTGTTAGCAGTTTTCCAGGCAGTCTTGAGCGCATCCAGGCTTTCCTTTGAAAAACCATTTACAGCGAGGTACGTGGCGTTAACTGATCCAACGGAAGCGCCAATTAACAAATCGGGCCGTATGCCTGCTTCCAGCAAGGCATATAATGCACCCACTTGCAAAGCTCCTCTTGAGCCGCCTCCACTAAGCGCAAATGCCAGCTTTTTAGTCATAGCAATCGAACATCGCGTATGGTAAGGATTTTTGGTTATGCTTGATCATTGATGTGATTCAATGCCTGCCACAGTATAACAAGGGAATTAAGGCTGGTCAATCAAACACTAAGGTACTGGCACTGACATGCAGTATTTTTTTCCAGCCAATACAAACCTAATTAATGTGCTCCACAACTGACGCTCGAACGGCGTTGCAGCGCTCGCAATCTTCTCTGCTACATAACAGGGCTAAGGGATCTTGTTTGAGCATCCCACAGACAATATACATCAAATGTACCAGTGGAATGGCGCGAACCGTTGCTTTTCCCAACCTGACGGTGCGTATGTTTTCCTCTAAATTGACGGTT
>Ga0210077_1000205_pt1 | contig 26112 bp, 27 predicted proteins | sample RushMan_CattailN_5_FD_185556 | JGI IMG/M metagenome (GOLD analysis project Ga0210077, IMG submission 185556) | Wetland microbial communities from San Francisco Bay, California, USA, that impact long-term carbon sequestration -... | ecosystem: Environmental > Aquatic > Marine > Wetlands ... | reverse complement strand
CCATGACCGACAGCGCTTACGGCGAAACCTTCCTCCTCGCCAAGAACCAAGGACACAGCGTGACTCTGGACTCGGTTAAAGAGTTCGAGCAGTTCGTAAGCATCGGCACGAAAACCAAAGACGTCGGCGTAATCTACATCGGCGGCGGCGTCCCCAAAGACCTCACGCAACTCATCGCCATATCAGTCAGCCCAATGACCGAGGACAAAGGTGTCCAAGGTAGAAAAGGTGGGCTAAGAAAGAGCCTGCAAGAATACTACTATCCGCACAAATACGCGATTCAAATCACAACTGACTCTCCTCAATGGGGAGGTTTAAGCGGCTGCACGCTGGAAGAGGCAATTAGCTGGGGCAAAATCAACAGCGAAAGCGGAACCCGCGCCGTATGCTACTGCGACGCTACCATCGCCTTGCCGTTGATTGCTCATGCGCTGTGTGAAAGAGTGAAGGTGAAGCGTAGCGCGCCGGACATGTCGTGGCTCTTCAAAAACGTAACCTAAACCTTGCCAAGCCGAGCCAGCAAGGCGCTCGTCATCAACGGCAGAACAACCGTTGCGTCGCCTTCAACCATTATGCGCTTGGCTTTTTCACTTATTTTTCCCCATGAAACCGCTTCGCGTGGTCGGGCGCCGCTGAGGCTGCCGTCCCACTCGTCCGCCGTGCTCACGTACACGACGTAGTCTAAGCCGTCTTTAAACTGGTTCCACCATATCGTGTGGTGCTTGCTGATGCCGCCGCCCACGATGAGCGCGCCCGTTTTCTTCGCCGTGAAGACCAAGTCGCTGAGTTCGCCCTCGTCCTTGAGCAAATTAAGCCTGAAAGCGTGGTCTTGGCTGAACATCCACGTCTGGTAGCCGACCGCGCCGTCCGTGATGCCCGGCACATAGACGGGTATGTCGTTTTTGGCTGCCCAGTAGAGAATTGAGCTGTCGTTGCAGCAGCGTAAGCCTATCTCGCGGCAAAATTCCCTGCCTGACACTTCTCGTTTGCCTTCGTTCCACAGTTCCTGCAGAAGAGCCTGCATCTTCGCCTCTATTATTGTGCCGTAGCTGTCGTTCGGGACAAGCACGTTGCCCAAGCGGTTTATGCCTTCATGGTGCAGTTTGACGTCGTTCATGACGAAAGAGCCCTTGTAATAGTCCTTCCAGCACCTCGCCATGTCATGGTCCAGCGTGCCGCAGGCGGTGATTACTACGTCAACGAGTTTTCTTTTGACGAGTTCCTTGAAGACGCCTCTGGTGCCGGTTGCCACAAGGTTTCCGGTGAACGAGAGGAACTTTATGCAGCCTGGCGTTTGAATCATGCGTTCAAGTATTTTGGTGCCGGTGGCGAGTTTTCCCGCGGTGAAGCCCCATGCTTCGTCCATTTGGTTGACAAGCTCGTCCACGGACATTGTTTCTTTGAACTGGTGGTCTTTGACTGGTTCATTAAGCATGCATCTTTGCACCTTACGCATTGTCAATGGCGGGGTTAAGATAAATATGTGTCGAAAAAGCGGCGGGCTACTCTGATAAGTAGTTGATTATTTTGCTGTATAGATCCTTGGCGCACCGGTCTTCGTAGCCCGCATAGATGCTCGGATTATCGTTGACTTCCACCACCACGAATTCGCCGTCAACCTCCTTGATGTCCACACCGTACAATCCTTTGCCAACCACGCTGCACGCTTTCAACGCGACGTCCTTAACCCGCTGAGGCGCGTTCTGCTTCTTCATTGACACGGTTCTGCCCCAGACGACGGTGGCCTTGCCGCGGAGTTTGGCGCCGTGCTTCCACTTGCCCTTCGGAATCATGTACTTGCACACGTACAGGACCTCGTTGTTGAGGACGCCGACGCGCCAGTCGAACGCGGTCGGAACGAACTTCTGCACTGCTAACACGTCGGATTTTTTGAAGAAGCGTTTGGCGACGTCTCTGAAGCTGGTTTCGCATGCGGCTTTCTCCACGAACCGTGAGAAACTGGTGTACGGCGCTTTTATGACGACGGGTTTGCCCAGCGTGTCGAACACTTCGGCGATTTTCTTGTGGTGCAGCTCGTCTTTGTTCAGGAATACGGTTGGGATTCTGGGCACATCGTATTTTTCGAAGAGCGCGTACTGGTGGATTTTGTTGGCGCATATCTGTATGGATTCGGGGTCGTCGATGACTCTTAAGCCGAGTTCCCAAGCGGTTTTGGAGACGACATACGCCGTGTTCAGCGGGTCGGTGGTTGCCCGGATGAAGACGGCGTCGTACCGGGGGATTTCTGAGATGTCTTCCCTGAAGAGGAAGCTGAATTCGCGTCCTGACTCTTCCGCCGCGCGCTTGAAGTTTTGGAGTGCGGCTTCTTCGCTGGAGTCAGAGAAGTTGTATTTCTCTACGAAGCAGGCGATTTTAGGCACCGAAGCTTTCACCTTGCTGCATGAGCAGCATAACCTCTCTTTGAATAGATTCATGGTCAGACGGGGAAAACTCGTCTGTTCTCAAGGGTTGAAGTCCGCAGAGATACGTTTTGCCCTCGGCCTTTTGCACGTGCAGTTTGCAGACTGGAATTTTGAAAAGCGAGTAAACTTTCTCCGCGATTTTTTGGGTTACTTCGTCTTGTCCGCATTTGCCGAAGAACGAGTTGAAAGAGACCATTTCGCCCCTGAGCGGCTGGGCGCACACGGCGAACTTGTAGTTCATGCCAAGGCTTTTGACTGCGCGGTACAGAGCACTACGGTTGTGGGCTGTTTTGTACCCGTTGTAGATGAAGGGGTTTACAGCGAAAACGACCACTGGGAAGCCGAGTTCCACGGTTATCTTCTTCACCGAATCCGTTACAATGGATGGCAGCGTTGGGATTCCGGCTTTTGAGGCTCTGAGCAGGAGAAGCGGCGTACGGTTGGCGTCGATGATGTTCTCTGTTGTGGGAATCACCTTGTTGCCGAGAACTTCCGCGTGCAGGGAAACGTAGTAGCCTGTTTTCAGGTAGCGGTAATCAGTGTTTATGTTGAGGATGGAGCTTTTGATTGAAGATTCTAGAAACGTTGAAGGCTTCAACGCGCGTAAGCCTTTAGTTAGGTCGATGCTTGAAACGACCAACACTCATGAGACACCAGGTAATCAAAATGCGAATATAGTGCGGGTGTATTTAAAATTAACTGTGCAATTTCCGACATTACAGAACGTAAATGCGGGCTTCTTTAGGCTATTCAGGCTCAAACAAGACCCCCTCCCCTCTATATAAAACCGACAAATTTAGGCGCACCGGTAGCGGAATTAAACGTGGGCGTAGACGCGGTCGCTCGTGTACCTTCCCGTGTTCATCTCTTGCTCTATCTCGCGCAATAGCAGTATCCGCCTGAACGTCGGCGGGTGCGTGGCAAACAGCGTGTTCAGGTTGCTCCAAGTGGACTTGGCTTCCTTCTCCATAGCCAACTCCAACTCGCGCTCGTCAAGCACGCCGTCCTGGTCTAGGTCGTAGTCCTGTTTCTTCTCCATTATCGCGTGCGCTTCCTGCTTCGCCAACGCCGGGTCCTCGATGTAGAACGCTCTGACCTCCGATGACGGTTGGGGCGCAATGGATAATCCGTAAGTGATTTTCGTCAAGGCACTCTCCAAACTCCTCGGCGAACCAGTCACGTACGCCGAGTACGCGTCGGCGAAGTGCTCGCGCAGTCGGCTGAGCCGCATGACGCTGAGAAAGGTTATGATGTAAACTATGAACGCGATTACGCCGATAACTATCAGGATGATGCCCGCGTTGTTATCCTTGCCTCTTCGCCCAGAATACGAGCTAAACATGCCTGCACGCAAAGCGCCCCACGCTACGATGTACGCGATAAGCGGTAACGCCGAGAGCACGGTCATAACGATGTAGTCTTTGTGCTTTATGTGGCCAAGCTCGTGGGCTATGACGCCTTTAATCTCGTCTTCGTTCAAGCTAGTTAAGAGCCCTTCATGCACTGCCACAGTGGCGCTGCTGGATGTTCTGCCGAACGTGAAGGCGTTGGGCGTCTTGTTGGGAACCACCGCCAGCCGAGGCATCGGTAGCCCGCTTTTGTCAGCGAGTTCTTTGACGGTGGATTCAAGCCACGGGTTTTCTCCCGGCTTAAGGTAGTGTAACCGCGTGGATGCAGCCACAACCACGGGTCCTATCAGGTACTGGAATAATATGAAAAGTCCTGCTGCGCCTAAGGCGAAGATTAGCCCCGTCAGCAAATCCAGTTGCAGAAGGAACAGGATGGCGAATATGAATATGCCGAATATGAAGCCCGCTATCAGTATGCTGGTTCCCATAGCAAGTTTCAACTGGGACAAGTTCGCCAAAGAGCTTCCACCTTTATTTCACATCACAGGCATTTCAGAATTAAAGCTTTCTAAGCCAACCAAAGAATACGAGCATATCTCAGGATGTAGTCTGCGGAGCGGCGGGCTGATTGCCGCGGTTGCTGAACTTGCCTAGGTAACCGAACGGAACGGGCAGCAGGAGCACTTCGACGAGCAAGATGTATGGGGTAGCGGCTAAGCCGAAGATTGTCTGGAAAACTACGGTTAGGGTGGAGAACGCGAGCAGCAGAAAGATGCCGTTTAGCCAGAAGCCCGTTTGCCAGCCTTCGCAGCCGTACATGCGGTGGAGCAGGACGATGTTTAGGGCGCCTACTATTATGGGTTGGATGAGGAACTGTGTTATCATGAAGAAGGCGAAGCCCAGCGGCGGCATGAACAGCAGAAAAGAGTTCTGAGAAGCATCCAGTATAAGCTGGATTATAGCAAGGGCTATGACTATTATCGCGCCGTGAACCAGAACTGGCTTAGAGAGTATTTTACGTATTCTGAGCAATCCATTCACCTACCTTTTGTTCTGCGAGCCTTCCGCGGATTCCGTAATAGTCCGCTTGGCTGTTCCAGTAGACTATCCAGCAGCCCTTGAGCCCCATGCTCTTGAACAGGTTAAGCCCGCTTATGATGTAGTTGCTTTGGGCAACGTCATCGCTTGTGGACATGCCGAACTCGGTTATGACCACATTCTTGTTCGTTATCTCATGGAGGAGCTGAATGAAAGTCGGCGACATGACGAGGAAGGACTCCATGAAAACATCTAGCCCCACGAAATCCAGGTTCTCACTGAATTTGATGGGCAAGTTAGAACGGACCACGAAGCCCGCACCAAAATTCGTGTAAAGCTGAGCCGAAAGATGATACGACTCCACTATCCCATACACCTGCTCGAACAGAGAAATCGCTTCGTCATCCGTGAACAACGCACCAACATCCCATGAAGAGGCAGATTCGGGTTCGTTAAGAACCTGAACGTAGGCAAGGTCCTGACCCCACTTGCCGAGGTAATAGCGTATTTGGTTAGGGTCTTCGCGGTTCTGGATTATAAGCGCCACTTGCATGCCAAAGTTCTGCGTGGCTGAGAAGAAAAGGTCTGTCAGGCTGTTCAAGGGATTATTTGGATTCACGTAGTCGCATACCAGATTCACACGGATTGTTTTGATGCCTAAGTCGTGAATCCGCGACACTTGGCCGTAAACTTGTCCAGCAGTGTCCTGCTCGTAAACGTAAGTTACGCCCACCTCAAACCCGCTGTTTGAACCTTTAGAGGCTGAGAAGTAGAAGAACGGGAAGAAAAGCTGAACAAGAACAAACATGATGCATAAGCCGATTATGGTTAAGGTTCGTATCATGCGGTTGTTGCCTATGACGCTTAAATTCTGCTTCTTGAAGGCGCTTCTAAGCCCTTGCCTCTTGCCTGACTTGAGGGAGTCCCGCTTGACGTAAACCAGAACTCCGACAACTGCGCCCGCGGCGATGGCGACGCCGGCAACAATCCAGCCTATTGGAAAAACTGATGCGACACTGAACTGAATTGCCCCGGAGGTGCCCTCGTTTCCTGAAAGGTCTTGAGCGTAAACTGTAAGTGTGTGTTCACCGCTGGAGAGCCCTGACAGCGTGGTGTTTCCAGAAATCGTGACGTTGCCGTTTCCGTCGAGGCTGTACCTAATCCACGAGGTAGGCTCATCCACCGTCACCGTCAAGGGAATGTCGCCTGGGTCGTAGGTTTTCCTCTTCGGGCTGGAAACTGAAACAACAGGGGGCGTAACGTCTGGTTCAGGCGAGAGTTTGGTGAGGACGATGGCGCCGCCGGAAGTGGTGCCTACAAGCGCGTAGCCTCGGTCACTGGTCTGAATCATGCCTGCTAAATGGTACAGCGAGTTTTGCCCGCCTGTATCTGCGTAAGTTATGTTCCACTGTTCGCTGCCTGAACTGTCTGTCCTTATCAGCATGGCGCTGTTGCTTAGAGCCACCACGTATCCTTCATCTGCCGTCTGCAGAACCGCGCCGAAACCGTTATTCAGTATCTGGCCGTAAATTTGTTTCCATTTCTCATGTCCCTCGGAATCAATTTTTATCAGCCACGGCACCATGCCTCCGCTGGCTTGCCAATCACCCGCCCCGGCGAGTACGTATCCGCCGTCCACGGTTTTTGTGATGGAGTAGATGAAGTGCCTGTCTGTCTCCCCGCCGTAAGTGTACGGTTGATACCATTGCACATTGTTGTTCGAATCAACCTTGGCGAACCAGAAATCGTTCATCCAGTAACCTGCAAGCGCGTAGCCTCGGTCGTTTGTCTCAATTACCGCTTGGTAAACTACGCCTCCCGTCCAAGTCTTATTCAAAAGCACGCTGCCCTGCTCGTTGACCTTAAGCATCCAAGCAACCTGCTCGCCAGTAGGATTAACCTGATTGCCTATCACAAAATAGTTGCCATCACTGCTAGGTACGCAAGTGTACACGCCAGTCATCCCTAAAGACGCTGACTGCTGAACGTTCCCATCAGCGTCCGTTTTAACCATGACTCCGCCTTGACCGAAGAGCAGGTACCCTGAATCTGGGGTTTGCGCAACCGCCATCACGTTAAGGTGGCTGAAAACGTCTGAGCCATAGGTTTTTTCCCATTGGAACGACCCTGAAGAATCGGTTTTGAGAAGCAGAGCGCTAGCTGTTGAATAACCCCCGCCGGAGTACGTCACGCTGTAGCCAGCGATGGCGTATCCGCCGTCTGAGGTCTGGATAACCGAGTTGGCTGCCCCACTGAAGCTTTTACTCCACTCCACAGAGGACGGTCCCGTAGCAGCCTTTGATTGAGGAACGGCAGCGAAAAGCATCAGTCCTATGAGCACCGCTATAACAACAATCCGCGGAGTCAACCGCCATGCCGAGCCACGCTGTGACGCTGACACGTTAACCGAACCTTGCCGAACTCTTTTCGTTGAAGGCACACTTATAATTTGTGGAAAAATCCAAAACACAACAAACAGGAACAAAAAAGCAGCCTGCCCCGAATGCAGAGCAGAGTGCAAATCTTTAAAGCCGAAATGGGCAGTAAGGTTGATTTGAGCAAGTCATGGATAAAACCGACATCGTTCTCTGCCAACTCCTGCTGGGCAACTCAAGACTCTCCTACAGGGAACTATCGGACACCCTGAACCTGTCAGTAACAGCCGTCCACAAACGCATACAAGAATTAACGGAGTCGGGGGTCATCCGCAAGTTCACCGCCAAAATCAGCCTATATCAACTCGACGCTCTTCACATTTTGATTTTCGGAAACTCCAAACTTGATTCGGTGCAGAGCCTGCCCCAGAAACTTGAGAAAAACGGGAAAATTTACTGGCTTTCAGTGGGCGGCGGAAACCACTTGTACATCGGCGCCTACCTGCAGGAGATAACCGAACTGGAAGCCCTTGTGAACTTCGTGAAGGACGCGGCGGCGATGCCTGACCTGACGGTGGGCATAAACACGTTCCCCGTGATGCTTGGCTTCATTCCAGCCTTGAAAAGCAAAACTCTATACCCCTTGGACTACCAGATAATACAGTCATTGAAGGATAACTCGCGCAAAGCCACCTCAGAAGTGGCGGATGAACTGGGAGTCTCAGCCAAAACGGTTCGCCGCCGGCTTTCGCGGATGATGAAAGACCACCTCATTGAGCTCTCGATGGAGTGGTACCCTGACGCTTCAAACGACATAATAAGCCTCATACACCTTCGCGTCAAACCCCAAGCTGACAAAAACACGATGGACAGGATTCTCCGAAAGTACGCGCCAAACATGATTTTCTACTGGGGCTTCAGCAACCTCCCAGACACATTCATCGCAATGGTCTGGACTAACACCATGAAAGCCCTCCAGCAAATACGGGAAAACTTGGAAAAAGAAGCAGACTTGCAGTCTGCAGCGCCGAACCTGCTATACACGGGCTACATCTTCAGAACGTGGCGAGACCAACTGCTTGAGGAAAAAGCGGACATGGACCTTTCGTAAACCCAGTGACTCATAAAACGCCCTATTCAGCGGTTCTCTATGGCTCTTTTTTGAAACAGGGCGTTAACAAGAACCTAAATCCTGCCGCCGGCATTAGCAAATTATAACGTAAAAAGAAGTGTGTAGAGATTGAACCAATCAGCAATAACTGTTGAGAACCTCGTCAAAAAATTCGAAGACGTAACAGCCGTAGACGGAATCAGCCTGCAAGTCCGGAAGGGAGAACTCTTCGGGCTGCTGGGACCTAACGGCGCGGGCAAAACCACCACCATAAACATCCTCTGCGGATTAGCAAAACCAACAAGCGGAACAGCCAAAGTCGGAGGCTATGACGTTCAAAAGGAAACAGCCAAAGTCAAGAAGCTCTTAGGCGTGTGCCCTCAAGAAACCGCCATATACCCCTACTTGACGGGCGCGGAAAACGTGGACCTGTTCGGAAACCTGAACGACATGGACAAAGACAAGCTTCAAGCAAGGCGTGCGATGCTGCTTGAAAAAATGGGGCTTACAGGCGACGCTAAAAGACGGGCGGAGAAGTACAGCGGCGGCATGAAACGGAGACTAAGCCTCATACTCGCGTTGATTCACGACCCGCAGATTGGCTTCTTGGATGAGCCCACCGTAGCTATGGACCCCCAGTCACGCCACGCCGTCTGGGACTTCATTAAGGAACTGAAGAAAGAAGACAAAACCATCATTTTGACCACGCATTACATGGAGGAGGCGGAGGAGCTCTGCGACCGCGTCGGCATAATCGACCATGGAAAACTCATCGCGCTCGGCACGCCGCAGGAGTTGATTTCGAAGAACAAGGTGAAGAACCTGGAAGAGGTCTTCATTGCGCTCACTGGCAGAAAAATACGGGAGGAAGTCTAAATGAAACTTCAAAGAGTCTTAGCTCTAACCAAGAAAGAGATGAAGAAAACCGTCCGCGAACCCGCCGTGCTGTTCATGATTTTCCTGTTCCCAATAGTCTTCGTCTTCGCTTTCGGCGCTTCATTCGGCGGCGTCGGCGGCGGACAACCAGTCTACCAAGTCGGCGTAGTCAGCATGGACCAAGGCGCCTCGGTGAACGCTTCACAGATACTGCTAACCGCCCTTTCGGACACGAAGATACTGAACGTTCAGAGCTACGTTGACAACCAGACCGCACAGAACGCGCTCTCGCAAGGCAGCATCCAAGCAGTGATGGTTATTCCAAGCGACTTCAGCCAGAGCTTCGCTTCGTATCAAGCAGCGCCAACCGACCCGAACACGTGGACAAACGCCACAGTCGCCCTGTACCTAGACAAGGGTTCACTGGTCGCAACTCAAGCCGTTCCGCCCATCATCCAGCAAGTCCTAACAGCCATCACTGGCCAGAACCAGCAAACAGTTTCCAGCCCGTTCAGCTTGGAAACGGCTTCGCTCGTTGAGGTGGAAGCACCGTCAGCTCTTGACTTCATAGCGCCAGGCATGTTCACCTTCGCGTCGATATTCCTCATAATGATGGTTGCCCAGTCGTTCGCCACTGACCGCGAAAATGGCATGATGAAACGCATACGCATCACACCAACAACGCCAACAGAGTTCATGACAAGCCAAGTCCTATCCTACATGGCCATAGCGCTGGTTCAGGCGGCACTCGTGTTCGCCATGGTCTACCTCATGGGATTCAAACCTGACGTCGGGATACCTGCATACGCTTTCGCCTTCGTGCTGGTGCTCGTGTTCTCCCTGTCCAACGTCGGCTTCGGCTTAATCACCGCTACCATCGCCAAGTCCCCAGGCGCAGCAACAGGCATAAGCTTCCTCTTCGTGCTTCCGCAACTGTTCCTCGGCACCTTCGTCGGCGCATCCCTATCGTCAGCAGCACAAGTCGCAGGAAAATTCGTACCCAGCTACTACGTCACAGACGCCTTAACCTCTCTGTTCCTGAGAGGCGCAGCCTTCACAAGCCCCGCGCTATTGTTAGACTTCGCCGCCGTTTCCGCATCCTGTGTAGCCATCCTCGCAGTCGGTATAGTCCTGTACGGAAAATACTACAAAATCTAACCACAGCACAACATGAGGATAGAGAAATGAAGAAACAAACACCCTTCGACGCCACAGCACTGCTAGAAGAAGCTGAAGCCTCAGAACACAAAGAAGCCTACCGAACACTCGAAAGGAACACAAACTACCGAATCGGCGCGGGCGTGCGACTAACCCCGCCCAACCCTCCTACCTTTTTTGTTGAAATCCTGATTTACCTATGCCCCAGCTTCACCAACGCCAACTTGAATGCCTTAGAAAAGAGCCTGACATGCCTCAAGGAGTTGAAAGCAAGAAATTACACTTTAACTTGTCAAGACGGCAACTGCATATCATGCGAAGCAGCCGTGCCTAAGCAGCACTTAGCCGAAGAGTACGCAAATGTAAAGGCGGTAATGAAAAACAGTTTCAGCTAGTCAGCGGCGGAACAGATTTGGAAATAAACTCTTATGTAGTACTGTGCTGGACATAGAAGAGGAGACTGATAACTTATGCAAGACGGAACAGACGAGATAATAAAAACTGAACTCTACGGCGAAATCGAGACTCTGCAAAAAGAATACCGCATAATCAAGGAGTACCTCGCGGGAAAGGAATACGACAGCCTGCAAATCATCGGAACCCTCAGGGAATTCCGGAACACCTTGAGCAAAATCAGCGCGCGCATCCTAACATTGTACACTCTGAAAGGGCAGAAAACCAAAATCACGTGGGACTCCCTCCTCACCAACATCGACAACGCTTTGGAGACGCTGCAGACCTCCCGTTCAAAGCAGCCTAGACCAACAATCCAGCTATCCCTAAACATATCTGACCCCAAAATCGAGGAAGTCATGTCCTACTTATTGACCCTGAAAGAATCCCTGCAATAAGCGGCAAAGACTTACTCCACAATTTTTTCCCATCGCGTCACCATATCCAGAACCTGCTGGACTGGCTGGCCGCCGTAGCTTTTCAGGCGCTCCCGAAGCTCAACCTTGTCAACCGCCGCCTTCTGAAGGTCCCAGAGTTGGCTGGGTCCATTCGCCAAGTAAAGAATCCCATCAATACCCGTGCGGGCGCAACGGACACTGACAGTCAGCAACTCGGAGGCGGAGGGCACATCTCTGGCGCTGTCGCCTGGACCGAAAACGTACAGGCTGATGTATACTGGCTTCTTAAGCAGCTTCTTGAATCCACGCGCCAGCATCTCCCAGTACCACGGCGTAGCGTAGTTTTTGCTGAACATCACGACGTTGAAGGCGTCAGTGTACTTGGCAAGGTCGTCAAAGTCCACGCCGTACCGCTCAAGAGATGTAATGGGGTCAGGTTGTATGCTCATGACCAGTTCTTTTTTCACGCGTTCCCTGATTTGGGCGATGTAATCCGTGACCTCCTTCCGGCGCCATTCTATCCAACTGAGCCCACTCTTTTCCCATAGCGCGGTGCAGCGCGGGCAGGTGCAGTGACCGCGGTCGGCGAAGTACTGGCTGTTCAGCCACACGCCTTGCGAGTGCCGGTCAACATCCTCTATGTAATCCAACTGTTCAGCTTGATGCTCCGGCTGCGTCGCACACACGACATCCCAGTAAATGTTGAAGTTGTTGTTTCCCATCTGCGCTGGACCAAGAGGCGACTGCGAAACCCAGTCAGGATGGCCGCGGGCGGCCACGTTATCCGCGAAAACCGCTACGTTGCTGTACATGTCTTGCACAGGTGGAATCCGCTTGCCCGTTTCTATCTTAACGCGTAACAGGTGGAAATCGAACCCCTCAGCCTTCTCGGGTTCATATACAAACGCACCGAACTTCAAAGCTGCACGTCCTTATATCACGGAAAGAAAACGGCACGCGATTATAAGGTTTCGGATAAATGAAGCGGCAAAACTCAAAGAGGGAGCATGGCAGGTCTAAGTGAAAATGCAGTGTTGCTGGAACATCCGAAACTCTAAATACGCCGCAGCACTGTCTCATTCTAAAAGTAAATAAATAAGCTACGGATAAAAATAGAGAAACCTGAACTTGGTGAATACAGGTGAAGAGAACCGCAATCCTCATCGCACTCGTAGTTTTCCTAACAGCTGCCCTTCTGCCGCTCTCGCTCAGCGTTCAACCCGTATCAGCCCAAGCAGGCTACTCCATCCAAAGCGTGGACCACCAAATAGACGTAATGTATTCGGGATATATCGTCATCCGCGACACCATACACGTCAGTGGCTCATTGTCCAACGGTTTCCTTATGGGATTCCCGTTTCAATATGGCGGCGCTAATGTCCTCAAAGCAGTAGCCTATGACCAAAACAACAACGTCTATTCCATGGACCTTGGTGTTCAGCTTGAAAACCAAGTCGGCTTCTACGGCGTAAAAATAGATTTCGGGCAATCGAACCCGCAGGTCTTCACCGTAGTCTTCGTGCTCCCAAACACTTTTCTGAGTCAAGAAACAGTCGGCGGAACCACCGCTACCTTCACCCTTAACTTTCCAGCGTACCCCAGCTTCGTGCAAGACGCTTCCACATGCAACGTCACCATAATTCTCCCTGAAACCCCCACAGAAATCACCATCACCAAGAACGACGGCGAAGTCGACACCACCAACTACATAAGAAACAACCTGCCAGCATTCACTTACGCGCCAGCCACCGCATCATTCACTGTTCACTCGGGGAACCTGCAACTCCTCACCATGAAGCAGCTGAACCGCCAAATCACCTTAGGTCCAGCAGGCGAGTTATCATCCACCGACACTTACCGTTTCACAAACAACTCGCCCTCCACGATAACCTCCCTTGAGGTTGGCTTGCCAGCTACGGCTACCGATGTGATTGCCAGAGACGAGTTCGGCAGAGTCTTGATAGCCACAACCCTGTCCACAAGCGAAACGACGCTCAACATGAACGTCACGCTCATATCGTTTTTGGCAGGCGGGGAATCTTCCACGCTTTCGGTTAGCTACAACCTTCCAGAGGCTACGTCACAGCAGGGTTCAAGGTTCTCTCTGGATTTTGTTCTGTTTCCCGCGTTCGATTATTATGTGAATCAGGCAACTGTGACTTTTGTTCCTCCCGAAGGCGCACGCTTTACAACTCCTAACCTTTCCGAAATGGGCACTTCTCTAAGTTTGAACAGGGAGATTTTCCAGGAAACTCTCTCCGTCACCCGACAAGGAGTCAGCTACATAGATTACGAAGTTCACTCCGAAGACGTTTTGCAGATTACGTATAATTATAACCCGCTGTGGCTTTCATTCCGTCCCACAATGTGGGTTTGGGTTCTAGCCATCATCGGAGTCGTAGTTATCGCAGTTTGGCGAAGACCGAAAGCTGCAGCGCCTCTAAGAATCGTGACGCCAAAGGCTTCGGTTGGTCTGACTCCGGATGACATCCGGAACTTCACAGAAGCGTACGAAGAGAAGAACAGGACAGCCGCAGAGCTGAAGTCTCTGGACGCAAGAGCGCAGAAAGGCAGAATCCCGAGACGACAATACAAGGTTCAGCGGAAAACGCTGGAGCTTCGCTCTGAAGCATTAGCCAAGAACATGAGCGGGTTGAAAGCGACTTTCCGGAGCGCTGGTGGCGTTTACGCGGATTTGGTGCGGCAGCTTGATTTCGCCGAAACCGAGCTCGTTGAAGTTGAAACAAACATCCAAACCATCGAAACCCGGCAAAGCCGCGGTGAACTCTCACTGGAGGCGTACAAGAAAATGCTGGCGGACTATCAGCAGCGGAAGGAAAAGGCGGAAACGAAGATTAACGGAATCCTGCTGCGGCTTCGTGAAGAACTGCATTAACACACCTAAACGCTTTTATTTTACATTGGATTTTGAAACAGAAATACGAGGAATACAACATGGTAAAAATAGTAGTTGATAACGCAAAATGCACCGGATGCGAAACCTGCGTCAACACATGCCCAGTCGGCGTCTACGAAATCAAAGACTCCAAATCTGTGCCAACCAAAGTTGACGAGTGTCTTGTCTGCAGAGCATGCGAAGCTCAGTGCCCTGAAGGTGCAATTCAGGTAATCGAGTAAACGCGTTCCACGGTTCTCGGTTCGCTCGTGTTGCGTTGCGCGTGTTGCTCTCAAAACCTATTTGAGAGTTTCTTCCTTTCTTTGTTCGCCGCACTCCACGATATTTGTTCAACCCCTTTAACCAATTTTTACCATGGTTTGGCGGGTTTCCCCGCGAATAGTGACCCCTCCCCCCGTCGTTAACACTATTTTTAGGACGCTCCAACCAAGTTGGGTATTTTCTTGGTGACATGCGTGTACTTATTAACGTGTGCTACTTTTCTTTCTGGTTATAAGTGAATGACGAAAGCAAGGTTCTGTATAAATGGCCTCGATCATCGAGTTGATGGGTGTGCTGGTCGGCTCTTTTCTGGTTAACCTCATACCCTTCGCTGGACCCTCAAACCTCTTCATAGCGTCTACGGCAGCGTTGACGGTGCAGTCTGACCCGTTCACCCTCGGCTTCCTCGTGGCGCTCGGCTCAGCCTCGGCAAAGAGCGTACACTACATCGTCACCTTCATAGTTGGCAAGCACCTCAGTGAAAAACGGAGGCAGCGCTTGGCCGCTTCAGCCCAAAAAATAAGACGTTGGGCATTTGTTCTTTTGTATGCCGCAGCCGCCACCCCGATTCCTGACGAACCCGTCGTCATCCCCCTCGGACTCATGAAGTACAACCCCGCCAAATTCTTCACCGCCTTCTTTCTCGGCAAAATCAGCATAACCATCATCGGCGCCGCCTTGGGCACCTGGAGCGAAACCGCCTTCGCCCCATGGCTTAGCCAAGAAGCCATGATAGCCATATCCATCGCCCTCACCATCGCCGCAACCATCATCCTCTTGAAAGTGGATGTGGGCAAAATCGTGGAGAAAATCTTCAAACGCAAAATCTCCCTCACCCCGCCCACAGAAGAAAAGACTTAAACCCTCCGAACCCAGAGAATCCATCCATGCCCCACAAACAACTCCGGCACTCGCTCAAGTCGAAGGAAGCCAAACAAATTCTCACCCAAGCCTCACAAACCCTGAAAATCGACCTTGAAGCCCTTGCAGGCTCCAAAGCAAACGTCGAAGTTGCAGAAGCTGACTTCGCCACTGTCTACCTCATAAACCAGAAACCCGCACTCTACAAAACCGACAACCGCATCTTGCCGACGCTTCTGTTCAGCGAACTCCATGCTCACTTGCCCAAAATCGTCGTCGATATGGGCGCCGTTCCATACGTCTGCAAAGGCGCCGACATCATGGCACCCGGCATAGTCCGCATAGAAGGCGAATTCAGCAAAGGCGACCTAGTTCTGGTGGTGGACTTGAAATACGGCAAAGCCCTCGCACTAGGCGAAACACTCCAAGAAGCCGAAACTGCACGCCAAACCAAACAGGGTCCAGTCGTCAAAAACCTCCACTACGTCAGCGACAAAATCTGGAACTACGCCAAAACCCTCACTGAATAGCCAGCGGCACCCCGTATATATGCCCGTAAGAGTCTCTCAACGTACGCTTTAAAGTTTATATAGGAATAAACCTCTGTTTCAACATGCTTAACCATATCATTCACAAAGAGGATTCTGAATGAGCGAAATCCAATTACGCGTCGGAGACGCCCGCCAACGAGACGTGGGCAGAGGCATCGCCCGAATCGACCAGCGTACCATGCAGAAACTAGGCATAAGCGCCGGCGACGTCATAGAAATCATAAACAAACGCACCACCAGCGCCATCGCCTGGCCAGCGTACAGCGAAGACCAAAACCGAGACATCATCCGCATCGACGGCTTCACCCGCAAAAACGCAGGCGTCGCCATAAACGAATACGTCATCGTCCGCCCAGCGAAAGTCAAAACCGCACTCGCCATAACCTTGGCGCCCGTGGACATGCGACTCAACGTGGACGACGACTTTACTAACTTTGTCCGAAATCGCCTCATGGAACGCACCCTCGTCGAAGGCGACACCACCCTCGTCATGATGCTTGGACACGCCATCCCCTTCACCGTCACCAAAACCCGACCCCACGGCATAGTCAAAGTCACAGCCGAAACCCGCCTCACCATCCTGAACGAGCCTGCGCCAGAAGCGAAAGGGCTGCCGCGCACTACGTACGAGGACATAGGCGGACTCCACGAAGAAATTCAGCGCGTCCGCGAAATGGTCGAACTGCCCCTGAGGCACCCGGAGCTTTTCCAGCGCCTCGGCATCGAACCTCCAAAAGGCGTCCTGCTGCACGGTCCCCCGGGCTGCGGCAAAACCCTCTTGGCACGTGCAGTGGCTAACGAGTCCGAAGCGAATTTTTATAGCATAAATGGTCCGGAAATCATGAGCAAGTTCTACGGTGAATCCGAAGCGCGCTTGCGCGAGATTTTCCAGCAGGCTCAGCAGAACTCGCCCAGCATCATATTCATAGACGAACTGGACGCCATCGCGCCCAAACGCGAAGAAGTCACAGGCGAAGTGGAAAGACGTGTAGTTGCCCAACTCCTCGCCCTTATGGACGGGCTGTCAGGAAGAGGAAACGTCATAGTCATAGGCGCCACCAACCGACCCGGCGCACTCGACCCTGCATTGAGGCGACCGGGCAGGTTCGACCGCGAAATCGAAATAGGCGTCCCAGACAAGAAAGGCAGATACGAAGTGCTCCAGATACACACCCGCGGAATGCCCCTCCACGGCAACGAAGTCCCAGAAAAAGAAAAAACAGGCGAAGACGTCGACCTCAAAAAACTTTCGGAGATGACGCACGGCTACACAGGCGCCGATTTATCAGCGCTCGGCAGAGAAACTGCCATGAAAGCGCTCCGCAGATACCTGCCGCAGATAAACCTTGAAGAGGAACGCATACCGCCCTCGGTACTTGAAAAGATGGAGGTTAACATGGATGACTTCGTCAACGCCTACAAAGAAGTCACCCCGACAGCCATGCGAGAAGTCTACATCGAAGTGTCCACGGTCCACTGGGACGACGCAGGCGGACTAGACGACGTGAAACAGCACCTCAAGGAAGCGGTGGAGTGGCCCATGAAGAACCCTGAAATCTTCACCAGACTCGGCATAAAACCGCCGAAAGGCATACTGCTCTACGGACCGCCAGGCTGCGGCAAAACTCTCCTTGCAAGAGCGGTGGCGACGGAAAGCGAAGCCAACTTCATATCCATCAAAGGACCCGAAGTCTTCAGCAAATGGGTGGGCGAGTCAGAAAAAGCCATACGTGAAGTATTCCGCAAAGCCCGCATGGCAGCGCCCACCGTCGTATTCCTCGACGAGATGGACTCGCTTGCCCCGCGCCGTGGCGCAGGTTTCTCCGACAGCGGCGTGTCAGAACGCGTCATAAGCCAGCTTCTCACAGAAATGGACGGAATCTTAACTCTGGGAGACATAGTAGTCATCGCCGCCACAAACAGGCCCGACATGGTAGACCCCGCGGTTCTGAGACCCGGAAGGTTCGACAGGCTGATTTACGTTCCTGAACCAGACGAGAAGAGCCGCGTTCAGATTTTCAAGATTTACACGAAAGACATGCCGTTAAACAAGGATGTGGACTTGAACCAGCTAGCCATCATGACCAAGTACTATTCAGGCGCAGACATCGAATCCCTATGCAGAGAAGCTGCCATGCATGCTTTGCGCAGAGACGTAAGCACCAAAGAAGTCACGATGCAAAACTTCCAGGAAGCCATGAAGGAAATGGGTCCCTCGGTCACGCCTGACATGGAGAAATGGTACAAGGGCTTCATGCAGCAGTTTAGGCAGGTGCAAAAACCGGCAACGCCGGTGGCTTAAGGAGCGAAGACGATGCCCGCAATGAAGACATGGAAAACCCGTCCCGCCTACAGTGTTTTAATTGAAATCTTAACCAAGAAAGGCGACATGGTCGATGATGACCTTTTCGACGCGTTGAAAAGCGAGCTTGAAGATTTAGGGTACAAAGACTTTAACGACCTTCTGCTGATGCTGGAGGTCAGCGGCAAAATCCGCACTTCCTCCCTGTCACGTGGAAAGAGACGCGTCGAGCTTGTCCAATAAGCCGTTCCTGATGACGCCGAACGCCAAGCAAGCTGAGAACACGCCAGATGCCATAGTTGTCGGAGGAGGGCCAGTCGGCTCATCCGCAGCCTTGAACCTAGCCAAACGCGGCGCAGGAGTCACGGTTTTTGAGGAGCACGCAGCCATCGGCGAGCCGTCACACTGCGCCGGGCATATTAGCATCCGCAGCCTAAGAAACATGGGCTTATACCCGCTTCCCGGCGAAATCGTTGAAAACACGTTTTCCGCGGCAAACTTTTATTCGCCAATGGGCACCAAGTTCTCAGTTCGTCTCGCCCAGCCTGTGACAGCCGTGGTTAACCGTGCACTATTCGACAAGTACTTGGCGAGCAAAGCGGAAGTTGCTGGCGTCCATTACCGCCTGAGCGCTCGGGTTGAATCGCTTCTGGTGGACGGCGGCTTCGTTAAAGGAGTGAACCTCACGGAGGGCGACAAGAAGGAAGAGAAAGAATATGCGCAGGTGGTTATTGACGCTGAAGGCATATCCTCCCGGCTTTCCAAGCAGGCGGGTTTGCCAGCGCTGAACCGCGACGGAATCGTTTACGCTGTTGAAACGGAGATGGATGGTGTCCAAGACGTGGAGTCTGACGCGGTTGAGGTGTACGTGGGAAGGATGTTTGCGCCGGGCTTTTACGCGTGGCTTATCCCGCGGTTGGACGGGACGGCAAAGGTTGGGCTCGCCACCAAAACTGGCAATCCGAAAGAGTTTCTGCAGAGGCTCATGCGGAAGCACCCGGTGGCTTCGAAGCAGCTCGGCAAGGCGAAAATCACCCAAACCGCATTCCACACCATCTCGCTCGGCGGACCCATATCCAGAACCTATGCGAACGGATTCCTAGCCGTCGGCGACGCGGCTTCGCAGGTTAAGCCCACCACAGGCGGCGGCGTCATCTTCGGGTTGACGTGCGCACGAATAGCGGCGGAAGTTGCCGCTGACGCCATAAAGCGGAACGATGTGTCCTCGGATTTTCTGCGGTTGTACCAGCAACGTTGCGGTGAAGCGCTAGGTTTTGACTTCAGCGTGATGCTCAGGGCAAGACGGCTTCTAAATTCGCTTTCTGACGAGAAGATTGATGAGGCGTTAAGGTTCTGTGCCCGCGTGGGTTTGGGCAAAACGTTGGAGACGGTGGAGGAGATTGATTTTCAGGGTCAGGCGTTTCTGAAGCTTTTAACGAAACCTGCCATGTTTGCGGCTTTGGGTTATTTTCTGCTGCTGTACTTGTCTGCAAACCCTTAAAATCTCGAGCGCATAACCTCATAGGAGACGCTGAGGAAAGCATCATGGGCGAATTCGAGTACAAGCAAGTCATCGTGTTCCGAGCGGACTTGAAGCTAAGCAAGGGAAAAATGGCGGCGCAGGCTGGGCACGCGGCGGTTTCCGCGGCGGAGGAAGCCCGCAAACGTCACAGGAGCTGGTGGGAAGCTTGGCTGTATGAAGGGCAGCGCAAGATAGCGGTCAAAGTGAAGGATGAGAAGGAGCTTTTGGAGCTTGAAGAGGCAGCTAAAGATTTGGGTTTGCCCAACGCCCTGATTGTTGACCGAGGCTTAACCGAGATTCCCCCCGACACGGTCACTTGTTTGGGAATTGGACCCGCACCCGAAGAGCAAATGGACAGGTTGACGGGCAAGCTTCCATTGTTGTAGGCGTGAACGCTTTGCCTGTTCCAGAGATTGACGAACGCCTCGGCATCGCCACATACCTAACCGACACAGCGGGAATAGGCGGCGTCATCAAGCAGTCCGTTGACGACTTCGAGGTCGAGGAGGTTCTGGTTGACGGCTCCAAAGCCACCGTCGAAGCCGCGGAGAGCCGAGCGTTAGGCGCTTCAGACAGGAGGCAGCGGTACCTGCTCTGCGTTTTGGTTAAGCGCAACTGGGACACGTTCATAGCCGTCAAAAACATCGCGCGGGAACTGGGCATAAGCCAAGCGCAAATTCGCATCGCAGGCATAAAAGACGCTAAGGCAGTCACCGCCCAGCACCTCACAATCGAAAACGGCACCGTTGAGGACGCCGCCCGAGTCAAAGTTAAAGACATGATACTCCGCCCAGTCGGCTACGTGCGCGAACCCATGGCGCTCTACTATCTTTTAGGCAACAGCTTCAAAATAACCATCCAGGCTATCCAGCAACCAGCCGAAGCCATCAAAAAACAGGTTGCGGAGATAACTCGGAAAATCGAGGAAGCGGGCGGAATGCCGAACTTTTTCGGTCATCAACGCTTCGGAACCACACGACCCATAACACATCTCGTAGGCAAAGCCATACTAAAGGGCAACTTGGAGGACGCCGCCATGCTGTTTCTGGCTAAACCCAGCGCCGATGAGCATCCGGACTCGAGAAGTTCAAGGGAAGAGCTGCAGTCCACGCGGAATTTCCAAGCGGCTTTGACGGGCTTTCCCAAGCAGCTTCGATTTGAACGGCTCATGCTCAGGCATCTTGCGGATGAACCTGACGACTTCGCAGGCGCGTTTAGGCGGTTGCCGCGGCGGCTTCTGATGCTGTTTGTTCAAGCGTACCAGTCTTACCTGTTTAATCGCTTCCTGACCCTGCGGCTGCAAAGCGGCTTCACCTTAGGCAGGGCGGAGGTGGGAGACTGGGTGGTGGGCGTGGAGCGTTCAGGACTCCCCATGGTCAACGTGGCTAAAATGGTTGACGAAAGCAACTGCGTGGAAGTTAACGAATCGGTCAAGGCTGGGCGGCTGCGTGTTGCCCTGCCAATCGTGGGCGTTAAGCAGCAGTTTTCTCGAGGCGCGATGAAGCCGATGGAGCTGCAGGTCCTTGAAGAGGAAAGGGTTGAACCTGAGGACTTCCGAGCCAGCGCCTTGCCTGAGTTGGGAAGGCGTGGCGGTTTGCGGGCTGTGGCTTCACCAGCTAAGGATTGCCGTCTACTTGACATATCAGACCAAGCCGGCGGAGAGTATCACGCCACTTTAAGTTTTACTCTGCTGCGGGGCTGCTATGCCACGGTGCTGCTCAGGGAGATAATGAAGTCGGTTGACCCTGTGGGCGCGGGGTTCTGAGTTTTCTGGTTGGCAACACTGATAAATGAGTGAGTGGCGATATTCTTGCAGAGGCGCTTTTAAGGTGGCGGATGAGCAGAAAATTGTGGTGCATGTTCACAGACCCGACTTGAAGGAGAAACTTTTCTTCTTCGCCTCTGGACTGCTCGTCGGCGTCCCGTTCACCGTGGTTTTCTCGCAGATAATCGATGTCGTCTACTTGGCGGTTCCTGCGTTGGTGGCGCAGCTTGGCTCCGTGGGAATCACCACCCCGTTCATAGAGGAATTCGCCAAGGTTTTCCCCCTGTTCTATCGTCACGGCGAAAACGAGCGCTCCATCATGACGCTGGGGGTTTTGGCTGGGTTAGGCTTTGGTCTAACGGCGTTTGCGTTAAACGTCGCCGCCTTGGGCTTATCGTATGTCTCGTTGCTGCCTTGGATTTTCTTTGACGCAGCCAGCGCTGGAATAACTGCCTTCGGCATAGCCAAGAACAGGATTGTGCCGTTTTTCCTGCTTGCGGTGGCGCTTCACGCCGCCAACAGCTTCGCGTTCTACATCGGAGATGCGGTGTTTTACGCGCTGGGACTGGTCTTAGTAGCGATGACGATTGCTCTGTCATGGTATCTTTACCAGAGAACCTCAGAAAACAAGCTCGTCAGGCTGTAACCGCAAACCCGAATCCGCGACGGCTTTTCAGACCTTGTCGGTTTGGTTCAAATCCCGCAGTCGGTTCACGCCGTCTATCTCGTTTATGAAATCAGCCACGCTTTTGGGAACAAGCGCCGCCCAGTTTTCGCCATTCAGCATCCGCTCGCGCACCTGCGTTGACGTGTAAAGTTTCCGCTGGAAGAACCGTATGCTTTTGACCTTGTAGCCTGCTTCTATGAAGAGCCTGCGCGTCAACGGCTCGTTAGAGAATACCACGTTGAAGTGTGGCGTGTAGCCCTCCAACGCGGAAACCCACAGCATATGCAGGTGCACGTCGGGGACGGGGACAACCCAGAGCTTAGAATAATCCAAGCCCGCCTCCTGAAGGGCACAGCGAGTCATGACGAGTCTTTCGCCTGCCGTGAACGGGTTGTGGATGTTGTGGCTGTACTGGGCGCTGCCGATGACGATGACAAGCTCGTCAACCTGCTCTAAAACCTCCTTTATGGCTTCAAGGTGCCCGGTGTGGAAGGGCTGGAACCTGCCGACGTAAAGACCGCGATTAACCATTAGGCTGCGCCTGCCCTTGAGGTTGACGGCGCGGGCTTTTATGATTTGCGATAACCCGTGGTGCCGGGGGCGGGATTCGAGCCCGCGACTTTTGAACTCATACTTTATTAACAGATTAATATAACAAAGAATCGTGAAAACATCAGTTAAGTTTAGTAATCACGCCAAAGAAAAGATACTAAGTCGAAACGTAAAAATCTCAGACGTATTTGCGACGATAAGAAATCCAGACGATATCTATGAAGATGTCGAACATGGAACGCTAATTGCTATTAAAAAAGTCGATGGTAACTCCATAATTCTTGTTTACAAAATAGAGAATGATGGAGCTAAAGTTATTACACTCTTTTACACTACTAAATGTGATAGACTAATAAAGAGTAAGATGGCGAGAGGAGCATGGAAAAAGACAAAGTAAAAGCAGCATATGACAAATCAGAGGATATACTTTACATTCTTTTCGAGGAAGGACCCAGCTACGAAGTGATTGAAGCAGACCCAGACGTTCACCTCGAACTGGACAAAAAAGGAAAAGTCATGGGAATAGAAATCTGGAATGCCAAACGAAGCGGTCTAATAAAACAGGTTCAAGAAGCAATAACAGAAACTGCCTGAAAACGACGCAATTCTAGTTTTTCCGATATTAGAAATTCAGGTGGTGCCGGGGGCGGGATTCGAGCCCGCGACTTCTGGTTGTAGGGCGCTGCCCCTTGCAAACTCCAGATTATGAGTCTGGCGCCCTAGCCAGGCTAGGCTACCCCGGCACAAGCTGTTTTCCAAGTTTGGAGGCGCAGCTATTACCTGAGTTTCAATTCTGCTTGATAAAGATTTTCAGTTGGGAGCTTCACTATTTCGGTATTAGGATTTTTTGGGTTGAACATCTGCTAGGGGTTCCTGCTTTATGCATGGCAACTTCTTGTTCGCCCTCTTGCAGCTACCTTTCAGGCTGTTGAATTCGGGACAGTTAAAGCAGTTTACGGCTTGCTGGTCTTCCATATTCTCCCTCACGTGAAGCGCCGAAGCACTCTAAGCATAGTTGCGTGTAAGTGTTAATTTGCTTTGTGATTCCCGCTCCGTTGAGCGTAAATGGAAAAAGATTTAGTCGTCCATTATTTCCATCATGGGTCTTCCGCAGCAAACTGGATTCTTCTGCGCGTGGCAATCATGCGAGTGCGTGCAGTCACAGTCCTCATATTCAGCTTCAAGTTTTTTGCCGCATACTTTGCATTGAAACGTAGGCGTCTTGTTCTCCTGCTAAAACATGGCAGGGAAACCTAAAAAGGCTTGTTCACCGCGGTTACAGATAATCTTAAATCTCCTAAATACTTCAGTTATGGTTGCGCAGTCTCTTACCCATGCTTATCCCCAAGACTGTGCAGGTTGGGGTGGCTGCTGCTTAGGCAGTCGGACTGCCTCAACCTTCCTCGTTACTGTTTTTGAAAACGGGAAGAAGCAGGTAACCGTGCAAAAATATGTGAAACCTGTTTTGCGGAGCGGGAAAAAGAGGGAGAGGGAAAGAGTGTTTTTTGAAAGCTTGTTTCTGCACGTGCCGTGCATGATTTGTTTGATAGCAAAGTACTCAGTGCTATTTGCGTAAATTTGAACCCTTGTCATATAGCTTCGTCGTAAGTAATCCTGTGGATTGTTGAAGCTTTGGTGTTTTCGGGATAGAGTTGACTCTTTCCCTCAAGTAATAATAAGGTTGGAAATTATTTAAAAATTGTGCACTGGGAATCAGCAAGCACGCTCCCCCTCGCTGAGTTGGGCGCTGAAAAACATGGAGCAGAATGACATAGTTCAAATTCATAATCGATAAAACCTCATCTTGCCGCCTTAAATCCGCCTAAAACGCGCAGGTATTGACGATGGAGCAAAGCTTCCTTAACGAGATGAGCGGTCCAGAGGAGCAGGTTTCCGACTACTTGACAAAGCTTGGTCTCAAATGGGTTTATCAGTCGCCCGTTTTCCTCTACGATGACAGGGGAAGACCCCGAGTTTGGACCCCTGACTTTTACCTGCCCGAACTAAGCATCTACATCGAGGTCTGCGGTTCAGAGCGCTTCAACTACGCCTACAGAAAGAGAATGTATAGCAAGAACGGGTTCCTCGTGGTCTTCATTCACTTCTACAAGGAAAAGGGCAAATGGAAAAACTACTTGGTTAAGAGGATTAGGGAGATTGAAGAGCAGCGGCACAGTGAAGCCACGAAGATAATCGATGGCTTGAGTTTGTAGAAAAAACTGTTAACTATGTGGAAAAAGGGAAGTTGCGATTTTTCAGACCTTTTTTCATAGCAGACTGGAGAATTAAGGGTGCGGAGCCGCAAGCACCTTTGCCCCATCTGATTCCGTCCACGCTTTCATCGTTGTTGTACGGATGTTGCCCATGCTACCTATACACAAAAGAATCGCCATAACATCATCGTCTTTTGGAACCTCAACTACCATCACAAAATCATACCGACCCATCGTGTAGAAAAGCTGCATTTTCCCTCCCGCCTTCTCAACCATGTTACGAGTTTCCTTGATTCTTTTAGGCGCGTCATTAACGTTTCGTATGCCTTGATCAGTCCACTTGCCAAGCACCACAAAAGCAGGCATAAACTTTCACCTCCAGAAAAATCTGAATTAACTTAAAATAAAAGTCTTTGTCTTTTGTTTCATAGCGTGTTAGGTGATTGTGTAGATGAGTCCTGTTTTTAACCTGAAAAATGCAATTGTTGAAGCTTTAACATCGCTGGGCGGCTCCGGCACCCCTGCGGAGGTTAGAGAATACGTAAAGGCGAGGTATGGGAAAGACTGGAAAGACATCGAAAAAGTAATGGATGACCTGTGCCTAGAGAGCGCGTCTTCATTTTTCTTGCCAGAAGACCGTATTCTAACGAAAATCGCGCAAGGCAGGTACTCGCTGAAGGAGGCGACAGGCACGGAAACGCCTGAACCCGCTATGGAAAATAGGAATCCAGCCTTAGGTTTTGGAATAGAACAAAGAGTTTTTAGTTTCAGAGGAGCGGAGGAAATACTGCAGAAAAAAGGTCAACTTCCAATCATTCTGCAGGCTGCTTCTTTAACGGACCTTTCATCAGCAGATAACCATGACAAGATTCAGCACTTTTTCCATAAGAACATGTGGGATGTCGAGGTGTCCCTGTTTCCAGTGCCAACGTACAAGCTTGACGCTTTTAAAGAGAAAACGGGCATCGAAATTGAGCGGTCGCTTATCGACGCGGTTCACAGGTCTCTCTTTAGGTGCATTTGGGCGTACAACAAAAAACAGTTGGACGTGTTGGTTTTCATCGTTCCCACGTACAAGGAGCCTAAATTTGAGCATGTGAAACGGGACATAGAGGAATTCAAAGAGATAATTCCTTATCCCGTTTACTTGGTAGGTGTAGCCCAAAGTCCGATACAGTAAAGCTTGCGGCTTTTATAACTACTAATATTAGACGCAACGCCCTCTGTTATAGTGAAATGCCCAGCTTAGAAAAGCCCGCTCCCAACGTAATAAGACGGATTTACTCTGCCTTAGTCTGCAAACCACATCGTTTGGAAGAC
>Ga0210077_1000204_pt1 | contig 26221 bp, 24 predicted proteins | sample RushMan_CattailN_5_FD_185556 | JGI IMG/M metagenome (GOLD analysis project Ga0210077, IMG submission 185556) | Wetland microbial communities from San Francisco Bay, California, USA, that impact long-term carbon sequestration -... | ecosystem: Environmental > Aquatic > Marine > Wetlands ... | reverse complement strand
GCGACCGTCACGGCGCCGGCGAAGAGGTAGGTGCGCGGCCAGATCACGAGCGGAAACTCGAAGGTTTCCGGGATGATCATCGAGACGATCATCGCCGCGAGCCAGTATCCCAGCACGAAGCCCAGCGGGATCGCGACCGCGATCTCGAGCCCGAGCTCGCCCAGCAGCAGCAGCGACACCTCGCCCCGCGTCATGCCGAGCACGCGCAGGCTCGCCAGCTCCCAGGCACGCTCGGCGAGCTGGATGCGCGCGTTGTTGTAGACCACGCCGATCACGATGGTGGCCGCGAAGGCGGTCAGGATGCCGGTGAAGAACAGCGTGTTGCGCGCGGTCGTGGCGCGGAAGGTCTCGAGCAGCGTCCGGGTCACGATCACCACCGCCGCCGCCGGAATCTCCTTCAGGCGCTCGAGCAGCGCGGGCTCCCGGGAGCGCTCCACCAGCAGCCCGACCGACGACACCAGCGGCCCGTCGCGCGCGAGTCGATTGAGGTCGTCGATGCGCATATAGGCGTTCATCCCCGCCATCTCGTGCACGGTGCCGCTGACGCGCAGCGGCGCCTTGACCCGGCGCCCCTCGAGCAGCTCGGCCTCGAGCAGGTCGCCCGGGCGCACGTCCAGCCGCTTGGCCAGGCGCGTGGTGAGCAGCACTCCGCCCGGCGCCGGCCAGTGCTCGCGCAGCTCCATGTCGAGCACGCGCTGCAGCTGGGGGTCGTCGCCGACCCCGGTCAGCGCGGTGCGGTAGCTGCGGTGCCCCGCGCGCAGCAGTACCGGAATCGAGCGCCTGCCCTCGGCCCGCTCCACGCCCGGCAGACGCGCTAGGTCGCCGATCGCGCCGCGGTCGACCGGCTCCGGGAAGCCGACGAACACGTTCGCCCGCTGCACCTTGTTGAACTGCACGTCCATGAAGTAATCGAGCGAGTCGTACCAGAACGCGGCCGTGATCAGGATCGCGACCGACCCCGCGACGCCGATCACCGTGAAGGCGGCGCGCAGCGGCTTGCGCTCGATGTTGCGCAGGATCATGCGCTGCCCGGGCGTGGCGAGCCGCGCGTAGCCCAGCCGCTCGATCAGCAGCGGCTTGAACTGGGCCGGTGCCGGCGGGCGCAGGCCTTCGGCCGCGCGCATGCTCAGCACGCCGCGGGTGGCGGCGATCGCGCCGCCGTAGGCGGCCACCAGCGCGATTCCGGTTCCGGCCAGCGCGACGCCCGGCAGCACCCGGAACTCGAAGCTCGGGAAGTGGAAGAAATCCGACAGCAGCCCGGTCATCGCCCGCCCCAGCCAGTCGCCGACGCCGAGGCCGATCGCCGCGCCGAGCAGCACGATCACCGACGCGAAGCCGAGGTAATGCCGCAGGATCGTGCGGTCGTCGTAGCCGAGCGCCTTGAGGGCGGCGATCTCGCCGCGCTGCGCGTATACCTGGCGGTGCAGCACGACGTTCAGGATGAACGCCGCCACCGCGAGAAAGATCACCGGTAGCACGGTGCCCCAGACGCGCTGCTCCTCGATCTCCTGCGAAACGATCTTGTGCGACATCTGGTCCTCGCGCCCGACCGCGCCGAGGCTGCCGTAGCGGTCGAGCAGCCGGTCGAGGGCGTCGATCACCGCCGGCTGGGACGCGCCGTGCGCCAGGCGCAGCAGCACCGAGTTGAACGCGTCCTGCATGTCGAAGGCCCCGGCCAGCGCCTCGGCATCGGTCCAGAACACGGCGAACCACTCGTCGTCGGGCATGCCCCCGCCGCGCGTGGCGTAGATGTACTCGGGCGAGAGCGCGGTGCCGACGATCGTCAGGTGCTCGAGCTTGCCGTTGAGCAGCACGGTCGCGCGGGTGCCGAGCGCGAGATGGCGCGCCTCCAGGAAGCGCTGGTTGACCACCACCTCGTTCTTCGCCCCCGGCGCCGGCCAGCGCCCGCTCGCGAGCGTGAGCCGGTTCATCGCCGGCGGATGCGCGAAATCGACCCCGATCAGGCGCGCGATCATCGGCGGCCCGACGCCCTCGATCGAGAGCTGGGCGTCCTGCACCACCCGCGTCTCGACTTCCGACACCCCGGGGATGGCGCGAATACGCGACACCAGTGTGTCGGGGGCGCGCTTGACCTGCGCGAAGACCTGCGGAAAGCGGGCGCTGTCGTAGTAGCGCTCGCGCGAGGAAAGGAGCGAATCGTGGGTCGAGAAAGCCGCGATGAACGCGCCGATGCCGCAGGCGATCACGAGCGCGATCGAGACCACCTGGGTCTTCATCGCCCAGAGGTCGCGCGCGAGCTTGCGGTTGAGCGCCTTCACCAGGAGATCTCCGCCGCGCTCAGCTTGTGCTCGGGCTTCGTCTCGGCGACGATCCGTCCGTCGCCCAGCCGCAGCACCCGGTCGGCCATGCCCGCGATCGCCGCGTTGTGCGTGATCACCATCGAGGTGGTGCCGAGCTCGGAATTGATCCTGGCGATCACCTCGAGCACCAGCTTGCCGGTCTGGTAGTCGAGCGCTCCGGTCGGCTCGTCGCACAGCAGCACCTCGGGGCGCTTGGCGACCGCGCGCGCGATCGCCACCCGCTGCTGCTCGCCGCCCGAGAGCTGCGAGGGAAAGTGATCGAGCCGCTCGCCGAGGCCGACCCAGCCGAGCGCCTCGTCGGGGCGCATCGGCCGCTCGGCGATGTCGGTCACCAGGGCGACGTTCTCGCGCGCGGTGAGACTGGGTATCAGGTTGTAGAACTGGAACACGAAGCCGACGTGCTCACGCCGGTAGCGCGTCAGCTCCGCCTCGGAGGCCCGGCTCAGATCGTGGTCGCCGAAGTGCACCTCGCCGCTGGTGGGGGTATCGAGGCCGCCGAGAATGTTGAGCAAAGTCGACTTGCCGCTGCCCGAGGGCCCCAGCAGCACGATCAGCTCGCCGGGGCGGATCTCGAGGTCGACCCCGCGCAGCGCCTGCACTTCGGCCTCGCCCATGCGGTAGGTTTTGGTCAGCGCCCTGGCGCTGAAGACAGTCGGCATGGAAAAAGGATAGGCCCACGGGGGCCCGCACCGTTGACATGGGTCAATCCGCCCGGGCAGCCCGTGCGTATGTGTAAGGAGCGGCCCGCGGGGCCGACCAACCGGCGAAGGAGAGTTACATGCAACGACGCACGATCCTGAGGGCCCTCGCGACCGCGCCGCTGCTCGGCGCCGGCGCGAACGCCCTCGCCGCGGGCGAGCGGCTAGTGCTTTCCGACGCGGAATGGAAAAAGCGCCTCACCCCGACGCAGTACGGGGTGCTGCGCCAGGAGGGCACCGAGCCCGCGGGCAGCAGCCCGCTCAATGCCGAGAAACGCCCCGGCACCTACGTCTGCGCCGGCTGCGGGCTGCCGTTGTTCAGCTCTGCGATGAAGTACGACAGCGGCACCGGCTGGCCGAGCTTTTTCACCCACATTCCGGGCGCCCTTCAGACCAAGCGCGATTTCAGGCTGATCTGGCCGCGCACCGAGTACCATTGCGCGCGCTGCGCGGGCCACCAGGGACACGTGTTCGACGACGGACCGCCGCCGACCGGGCAGCGCTGGTGCAACAACGGCGTTGCGCTCGCGTTCCAGGCACGGAAAGGTTGAGCCGGCGCTAGCGGTTGCGCCTGCCCTTGCCGAGGTTCGGGTCCCAAGGCTGGCTGCCGCCCGGGTGCGTCTTGTTCAGGCGCTCGCGTTCGCGTTCGCGCTTTCTTCTCTCACGCGCCGGAAGCACGACCACCCAGTACAGCACCACGACGATCACGGCGGCGATGACGCCGAGCTCGAGCGGATCCATTCCGTCGCTCACCCGCGAACCCCCACGGCAATCCCCATGGCGGAGATTGATAGCCTCCGGCCGGCGGCGGCTCAAGAAGATTTACCAATTGTTGCAATACTTGCTCCAGGCTTGCGCCGCGGCCCGCCCCGTAGAATGCGAGCATGCCGAGCCATGATCCGCACCCGTACTCGAGGCTCACGCCCGACGTCGTTCTCGATGCGATTGAGAGCGCGGGCTTTCGCTGCGACGGACGCCAGCTCGCGCTGAACAGCTACGAGAACCGCGTCTACCAGGTGGGTCTCGAGGAGAGCACCCCGGTGGTGGCGAAGTTCTACCGTCCGGGACGCTGGAGCGACGCGCAGATCCTCGAGGAGCACGCCTTCGTGCACGAGCTCGCCGAGCGAGAGATCCCGGTGGTCGAGCCGCTCGCCTGCGGGACGAAAACCCTGCTCGAATTCGGCGGCTACCGCTTCGCCGTCTACCCCAGGCACGGCGGCCGCGCGCCCGAACTCGAAGACCGCAAGACGCTCGAATGGATCGGCCGCTTCATCGGCCGCATCCACGCGGTCGGCGCGCTGCGGCCGTTCGCCACCCGCCCCGCGCTAGACATCGAGAGCTACGGCGTGGAGCCGCGCGACTGGCTGCTCGCGCACGAGTTCGTCCCGCCCGACCTGCGCGAGGCCTGGGCGAGCGTCGCCGCGCTCGCGCTCGAGGGCGTGCGGCGCTGCTACGAGCGCGCCGGAGGCGTGGCGACGCTGCGGCTGCACGGCGACTGCCACGCGGGCAACATGCTGTGGACCGACGACGGGCCGCATTTCGTGGACTTCGACGACAGCCGCACCGGCCCGGCGGTGCAGGACCTGTGGATGCTGCTGCCGGGCGAGCGCGCGGCAATGGCCGCCAGCCTCGCCGACGTGCTCGCGGGCTACGAGGACTTCCGCGAGCTCGACCGGCGCGAGCTGCACCTGATCGAGGCGCTGCGCACGCTGCGCCTGCTGCACTACTCGGCATGGATCGCGCGGCGCTGGGACGACCCCGCCTTCCGCGCCGCGTTCTCCTGGTTCAACACCCAGCGCTACTGGCAGGACCGCATCCTCGAGCTGCGCGAGCAGATCGCGCTGATGGACGAGCCGCCGCTCGCAGTATGAGCCCGGCGCGCCGACTCGCCGGGCTGCGGCTCTGGCTGCGCAAGCTCGGTCCCGGGCTGATCACCGGCGCGGCCGACGACGACCCGAGCGGGATCGGGACCTACTCGCAGGCCGGCGCCCAGTTCGGCTTCGCTCCACTCTGGATGCTGCTGTTCACCTATCCGCTGATGGTGGGCATCCAGCTGGTCAGCGCCCGCATCGGCCTGGTCACCGGGCACGGCGTCGCGGCCAACATCCGCCGCCTGTACCCGCGCTGGGTGCTGCAGCCGATGATCGTCCTGCTGCTGATCGCCAACACGATCAACATCGCGGCCGACCTCGGCGCCATGAGCGAGGCGCTGCGGCTGCTGGTCGGCGGCCCCGCGCTCGTCTACGTGCCGGTGTTCGGCGCGGTCTCGGTGCTGCTGCAGGTGATCATGCCCTACCCGCGCTACGCGCCGCTGCTCAAGTGGCTCGTGTGCGCGCTGTTCGCCTACGTCGGAACCGTGTTCGTGATCGACGTGCCGTGGCGCGAGGTCGCCGCCGGCGCGCTGATTCCCAGCTTCAGCCTGACGCGCGAGTACGTGCTGGTGCTGGTCGCGGTGTTCGGCACCACGATCAGCCCCTACCTCTTCTTCTGGCAGGCGTCGCAGGAAGTCGAGGAGCAGCGCGCGGCCGGCTTCGGCGGCCCGCTCGCGCTCGAGCGCGCGCGCGAAGAGCTGCGTCGCGTCAGGGTCGACACCTACCTCGGCATGGGCTTCTCCAACCTGGTCGCGTTCTTCATCGTGCTCACCACCGCGGTGACGCTGCACCGCGCGGGGCTGACCGACATCCAGGACTCGGCGCAGGCGGCGCAGGCGCTGCGCCCGCTCGCCGGCGAGTTCGCCTTCGCCCTGTTCGCCGCCGGCATCATCGGCACCGGGATGCTCGCGATCCCCGTGCTGGCGGGCTCGGCGGCCTACGCGGTGGCGGAAACGCTCGAGTGGCGCTCGGGCCTGGCGCTCAAGCCGCTCGAGGCGCGCGGCTTCTATGCGATCATCGTCGCCGCGATCGTGATCGGCGCCGGGATCGATTTCGCGCCGATCGACCCGATCAAGGCGCTGTTTTGGAGCGCGGTGATCAACGGCGTGGTCGCGGTCCCGATCATGGCGGTGATGATGCTGCTTGCCTCGCGGCCCGAGGCGATGGGCCCGTTCGTCATCAGCAAGCGGCTGAAGCGGCTCGGCTGGGCCGCGACCGCCACCATGGCGCTCGCGGTCGCGCTTCTGGTCTACACCTCCTACGCCTAGCTCGCTTGCCGCGCGGACTGCGCTGGGTTACTGTTCCACTTACCGCCCAGAAGAACCAGAACATGACGCCCGAGAAGATCCTGGGCCAGCACAGACAGCCGGCCTTGAGCATCGAGCGCGAAGAGCTGCGCGGCATTTCGCGAACGGTGGCCGAAATCGAGTGGCTGCTGCTTATCCTGGTTCTGCTCTACCTGACCTTCGGCGGCGCACCCGCGGCGAGCGAGCCCGCGATCTCCTCGGCGCTGTTCTTCTTCGCCGCTTTCGTGATGAGCTTCCGCTACACGAACTTCTACCGCGCCGAAACGCGCCTGAAGATCGGCATCGAGACCGTGGCAATGCTGGTGTTCATCACATGGGTGCTGTGGTTCACCGGCCGCATCGCGAGCCCGCTGCTGAATACCTACCTGCTGGTCGTCATCACGAGCGCGCTCACGCTGGGCAAGACGGTGACGATGGTCGAGACCGCGGCGATCGCCGCCTGCTACCTTGCGCTCGGCGAGCCATGGACGCCAGGCGCGCTGCCCACGCTGGCCGAGGCGGGCAGCCTCGCGGCCGGCTTCGCGCCGGTGCTGCTGGTCGCCTACGTGACGACCATGTTTTCGGCCGACATCCGCTACGGTCTGAACAAGGCCAAGCTGCTTTCGGAGACCGACGAGCTGACCGGCCTGTACAACATGCGCGGCTTCGCCATCGTGGCCGACCGCAGCTTCGGCCAGGCGCTGCGCTACGAGCGCCCCGCCACCGTCCTGATGATCGACTCGGACAACCTGAAGTCGGTCAACGACACGCTCGGGCACGAAGCCGGCAACGAGCTGCTGCGCCAGCTCGCGCGCTGCATCCAGGGCGAGCTGCGTTACACGGACGTCTCGGCGCGCTACGGCGGCGACGAGTTCATCGTGCTGCTACCCGAGACTCCGCTCAAGGGCGCGCTGGACGTCGCCGAGCGCATCCGAAGGACGGTCGCCGGGACGCCGCTCGAGCTGAGCGGCAGGCGGATGGAGTCGACGGTGAGCATCGGCGTGGCCGGATTCCCCGCCGATGGGCGCAACCTGGACACCATCGTGGCGCAGGCGGACCGCGCTATGTATCAGGCGAAGCAGAAGGGCAAGAACAGTATCTTTGCCGCGACGCCGCCCGCCTAGAGCGGCCACTCGACGTAGGTGTAGATGTAGTTCGAGCCGCCGTTGACGTTGCCGAAAAGCTGCGACGAGCCGAAGATCCCCGAGCGGTGCGTGACGCCGAAGCCGAAGTAGGCCTCGCGCAGCGCGGGCTTGCCCAGCAGATCGCCGATGCTGACGTCGATGCTCGGGTCGAGGTAGTTCAGCAGGCGCGAGGTGTTGCGGCCGCGGTTGGCCTGGTCGCGCCCCTCGACGTACGGAATGCGCTGCGCGTACGACAGGCCCACGCCGAAGCCGACGCGGGTGCGAACCCGGTCGTCCCAGGGAAAGCCGTACCAGTAGCCCTTGACGTAGGCGTTGAACTGCCAGGAATCCGGCTGCAGGCCGCGCTCGTCGTGGCGCAGCAGCCCGAAATAGCCGACGAAGTCGAGCGGCCAGCCGTTCAGGTGCCGCACGAACGGCCGCCCGATCTCGATTCCCGCGACGCGGGTCTGGTCGGGCGTGTCGGTCGATGCGCAGCGAAGCTCCATGATCGGCAGCAGGTTGCAGCCGGTGGATTTCCCGTACAGCAGCTTCACGATCAGCGGCTCGCCGTCGGCCGCGGGCTCCTGATGCTGCGGCGAGAAGTCGTACACCGCGCCCGCCATGGCCGTGATCTCCATCTGGTCCTTGACGATCGGGCTGTCGCGCACCTCGCTCGACCAGCGCGTCGCCGACACGCCGGCCAGCAGGCGCCAGCGCTCGGCCAGCCGGTACGAGCCGTACAGCCCGCCCTCGTTGTTGAAGCCGGCGCCCGCCTCGTAGGCGGGGCGGGTGGGCGTCGCCTCGTCCGGGCGCACCCCGTAGTAATAGTTGTTCAGCCGCGCGCTGCGCAACGAGACCATGAGATAGGGCCGCAACCGCAGCCGCCCGCGCTGCCAGTCATAGGTGTAGCCCAGGCGCACCTCGTTGCCGCCCGAGGTGTGGCTCACGTCGCGCAGCGCCTCGCCGTACACCGTGCCCCAGCGAAAGCGCCGCTCGTAGCCGACGCCCGCATCCATTCCCGGTCCGCGGTCGGCCATTCCCGTCAGGCTGGACGGAATGCGGTCGGAGGGAAAGCCCTCGAAGCGGTGGGTGAGGAACAGGTCGAAGCCGTCGTTCTCGCTGCGGTCGAACTTGAGGCCGACGCGGTAGGCGTGCAGGTAGAGGTGCCCGTTCTCGTACAGGTACAGCGGCACCAGGTCGTTGCGCACGCCGCCGTCGACGTAGGGCGAGCGCGTGAGGCTCAGCGCGACGCCCACTCCCGCGCCGCCGTCGGCGGCGAGCAGCCCCACCAGCGGGTCGCTCGAAGCGGCCGCGCCGAGCGGCGCGAGCGCGAGGGCCGCGGCGGCGGCGAGGAGCGCGCGGCGCAGCCTCATCCCGGCAGGTCGTCCAGTGCGCGCTCGAGGTGCGCGACCTCGGCCCAGGCGGTGACGCGCCACGCGCCGGGCAGTACCTCGACCCGGTTCAGCGCCGCGTTCGGAATCTCGAAATCGCGCGGCGAGGACAGCCCGCGCGCAGTCGCGTGGCGGTAGACCATCTCGAGCACGCCGCCATGCGTGAAGACGAGGATGCTCTGGCCCGCATGGCGATCGATCAGCGCGGCGACGCACGCCAGCGCGCGCTGCTCGAATGCCTTGAGGGCCTCGCCGCTGCCGAAATCGAACTCGGGGTCCTTGTCGCGAAAGCGCGCGAACTCGGCGGGATAGCGGTCCCGCACCTCGACGTAGGTCAGGCGTTCGAACATGCCGTAGTGCCGCTCGCGCAGCGCCGCGTCGAACGCGACCGGCAAGCCCAGGCGCCCGGCCGCAGGCTCGGCGGTCTGGCGCACGCGCAGAAGGTCGCTCGAGTAGATGGCGTCGAAACGCTCGCTCGCCAGCGCCGCCGCGACCGCACGCGCCTGCGCGCGCCCGACCTCGTTCAGCGGCACGTCGACCTGGCCCTGCACGCGGCCTTCGGCGTTCCAGGCGGTCTCGCCGTGGCGCACCAGGCAAAGGCGCGTCGCGCTCACGCCTTCGCCTGCGGGTTGAGCACGCGCAGCGGCTTGCCATCCAGCCAGGCTTCGACGTTCTCCACCGTGTCGGCGTAGAACGCGCGCATCACGTCCATGCTGACGTAGCCCAGGTGCGGCGAAAGCGTCACGTTGTCCATGCTGCGCAGGGGATGATCCACAGGCAGCGGCTCGCGGTCGTAGACGTCGAGCGCGGCGTGCGCGAGGCGGCCGCTCGCCAGCGCATCGAGCAGCGCGGCCTCGTCGACGATCGGCCCGCGCGAGGTGTTGACCAGGATCGCGCCCGGCTTCATGCGCGCGAGCTCCGCCGCGCCGACCAGGCCGCGCGTGCGCTCGCCCAGCACCAGGTGGATGCTCAGCACGTCCGAAGTCTCGAGCAGTTCCTCCTTGCCGAGCAGCGTCGCGCCCGCGGCCGCGGCGCGCTCGCGGGTCAGGTTCTGGCTCCAGGCAGCGACCTGCATGCCGAACGCGGCGCCGATGCGCGCCATGCGCGCGCCGAGCTTGCCCAGCCCGAGCAGGCCCAGGCGCCGGCCCTCCAGCACCATGCCGCCGGCGACGCCCTGGTGCCAGCCGCCGGCGCGCATGCCGCGCTCGGCCCGGGCGAGGTCGCGCGCGGCGGCGATGATCAGCCCCCAGGCAAGCTCGCTGGTCGAGGCGCCGGTGTCGCCGCCGCGCGTGTGGCACACGGGGATGCCGCGCTCGGCGCAGGCGTTCGCGTCGAGGCTCGGCGCGCGCACACCGGTGAGCGTCATGAACTTGAGCTTCGGCAGGTGCTCGACCAGGCTGCGCGGAAAAGGCGTGCGCTCGCGCATCAGGCACACGATCTCGAACGGCGCCAGGCGCGCCGCGGTTTCCTCTTCGGAAGCGAAGGCGTCGTGAAAGACGGTGATCTCTACGCCGCGCCGGCGCAGCCGGTCCCAGTCGGCCGACTGCAGGGCGAGGCGCTGGTAATCGTCGAGAATGGCGAGGTTCACGGCGGCGTCAGGCGGTTCGAAGTCCGGCAATTCTAACGATTCCGACGGCGATCAGGGGCAGCGCGAGCCCGATCAGCGTGGCGCTGATCAGCAGCGCGCCCACCTCGGTGTAGTCTGCCGGCATCAGCACCGCGCCGGTGGCGTGGTTGCGCACCTCGCGCGTGACGACGAAGATCTGGTTGAGGTACTCGGTGCCGAGCTGCGCCGCCGACAGCGCGAGATTGGAGAACGACGCCATCACCGCGAAGTAGGTCGCCTTAAGGTGCGCCGGCGCGGAGTTCGCGATCCACGCCAGCATCGGGATCATCGCGATCTGCCCGAGCGGCGACTCGAGGGCGGTGTCGATTAGCGCGATGAAGCGCGCGCCGACGATGCCGCCGGTATGCGCCGCGGTCCAGTGGTGCAGGCCGTAGAACATGCCGATGATCGGCAGCCCCAGCGCGGTGCCGGCGAAGGTGAGCATGACAATGATCTCGCCGATCGACTTCTCCGCCATGTAGCGGCGGAAGATGAACATCCCCGCCAGCGTCAGCGCCGAGGCGATCAGCGACAGCTCGGCGAGGAAGGCCTGGTCGAAGTGGAGCCGGTCGATCATCCACCAGGTCGAGCCCGCGCCGGGGCCGGGCACGGCGCGGAACACGAACAGCACCAGGGCCGTCGCGACCAGCACCTCGCGCGCCGCGGGCTCGAGCTCGCGCGCCAGCCGCCAGAGCAGAAAGAGCAGGACGCCGAGCGAGCCTGAAAAGATGATTTCCTTCGCAAAGCGCAATTCGGACAGGCCAACGCTCACCGTGATCACCACGAAGACCAGGCTGCCGCCGAGCACCCACCAGTTGGGCTCGGTCTTCTCCTCGCCGTGCACCGCGAGCAGCCGCTCGATCTCGCCCTCGGCGTAGCCCTGGCGGCGCAGGCGGGCCCACTGCCTGCGCTGCAGCAGCGCGGCGAGCGCGACGCCGATGAGCGACACCGCCGGGATAGTCAGCGCCAGCTTGTAGATCTCCGCGTACAGCACCGCCTTCTGCGCCTGCGGCAGCTCGTCGGCGCCCTGGAACAGGATCACGTTGGCGAGCGCCACCAGCACGCTGCCGCCGATAATCGCGACGCGCCCGAGCGTCTGCATCGTGGTGTGCATCAGCTTGCGCTGCGCCGCATCGTAGGGGCGGCCCTGCGCGTCGACGCGCGGCACCGCCTCGACCGTCATCGCGTCGGCGACCGCGTCCTGCACCATGTAGCCGGTCGGCGCGAGCAGCGCGGCGAGCACGAACCAGTGCGCCACCGGCATCAGCGCGCGCATCGCCGAGGTGTGCTCGATCAGCCCGATCATGATCGCGAGGCTCGCCGCGATCAGACCCGCACCGAAGTACACCAGCCACGCCTTCCAGCGCCAGATCAGGTCGACCAAGTGCCCCACCGGCATCTTGAGCGCCCAGGGGATGCCGGCCCAGAATCCGAGCGCGGCGAGGAAGGCCGCCGACAGCCCGAGGTATTCCTTGACGAAGAAGGTGCCGACGATCCCGGTCAGGCCGGAGATGCCGGCCGCCAGGTAGACCATGAGCGGCGGCAGGTAGGACAGCCGCAGCTCGCGGCCGAGCTCGAGGACGTTGCGCGCGAACCAGCGCGCCGTGCGCTCAGAAATTGACGTTGTTGCCGCCCTTCAGCTTGAGCATCTGGCGCGCGTCGTCGGGCGTGGCGATCACCAGCCCCAGCTCCTCGAGGATGCGGCGCGCCTTCGAGACCTGCTCGGCGTTCGAGCGCGCGAGCTGGCCCTTGCCGATCCACAGGCTGTCCTCCAGCCCGACGCGCACGTTGCCCCCCATCACCGCCGAGAGCGCCGCGATCTGCATCTGGTTGCGCCCGGCGCCGAGCACCGACCACAGGTAGGCGTCGCCGAACAGGCGGTCGGCGGTGCGCTTCATGTGCAGCACGTCCTCGGGATGCGGCCCGATGCCGCCGCGGATGCCGAACACCGACTGGATGAACAGCGGCGGCTTGAGCAGCCCGCGGTCGAGGAAGTGCGCCGCGCTGTACAGGTGCCCGATGTCGTAGCACTCGATCTCGAAGCGCGTCGCGTTGTCGCCGCACGAGCGCAGGATGTGGGCGATGTCCTTGAAGGTGTTCTTGAAGATGCGGTCGTCGCTCTCGGCCAGGTAGGGTTTCTCCCACTCGTGCTTGAACTCCTTGTAGCGGCCCAGCATTTCGTACAGGCCGAAGTTCATCGAGCCCATGTTGAGCGAGGCGACCTCGGGCTTGAGCTTGAGCGCCGGCTGCAGCCGCTCTTCGACGGTCATGGTCGGCGCGCCGCCGGTGGTGAGGTTGATCACCACGTCGCAGCTCTGCTTGATAAGCGGCAGGAACTGGCGGAAGACGTCCGGATCCTGCGTCGGGCGGCCGTCCCCGGGCATGCGCGCGTGCAGGTGCACGATCGCCGCGCCCGCCTGCGCCGCGCCGACCGCAGCCTCGGCGATCTCGTCGGGCGTGATCGGCAGGTGCGGCGACATCGTCGGGGTGTGGATCGCGCCGGTGACGGCGCAGGTGATGATGACCTTGCCCTGGGCTGCAGCCATTGAGCTCTCCCTTCTGCTTCGTCCTAAACCATGTAGCGCACGCCGCCGCAGACCGAGATCGCCTGGCCGCTGATGTGCCGGCCGGCCTCCGTGGCGAGAAAGAGCGCGGTGTTCGCCACGTCCTGCGCGCTGACCGCGGTGCGCAGGCTCACGCTCTGCAGCAGTCGCCCGCGCATCTCGTCGTTCGAGATGCCGAGCCCCTTCGCCTTGGCCTCGATCACCCGCTCGACGCGCTCTCCCTCGACGACGCCGGGCTGGATACAGTTCACCCGCACACCGTCGGGCCCCGCTTCGGCCGCCAGGCTCTCGCTGAAGCCCACCACGGCCCACTTCGCCGCGGCGTAGGGCGTGCGCAGCGGAAAACCGAGGCGCCCCGCGATCGACGACAGGTTGATGATGCTGCCGCCGCCGGCCGCCTTGATCATCGGCATCGCGCGCCGGGTACAGTAGAACATCCCGTTGAGATCGACCGCGATGCAGCGCTCCCAGTCTTCGGGGCGAATGTCCTCGACCTTCGCGGTCGGCCCGGCGATGCCGGCGTTGTTCACCAGCACATCGAGCCCGCCGAGCTCGCGCGCGACGTCGTCGAACAGCCGGTCGACGTCCTGGCGCAGGGAGACGTCGGCGCGGGTCTGCGTCACGCGCGGCAGCTCGCTTTTCAGTCTCGCGAGCGCCGGCTCGTCGATGTCGCACACGTGCACGCGCGCGCCGTGCTCGAGAAAGGCGTTGGCGATGGCGCGGCCGATCCCCGCCGCCCCGGCGGTCACGAGCACGCGCAGTCCCTGGGCGTCGGTCTGCATGGCTTTATCCCTGCGTCAGGATGATACCCCGCGGCGCTCAGCGCAGGGGCTCGATCCGCAAGCGTGCCCGCAGGTCCTGCAGCGGTTCGCGCCACAGCTGCTCGAACTGCACCGCCAGCAGCGACTCGCAGCGCCTGCCGCGCGCGTAGCCTTCGCAGAGCACCTCGAAGAAGCGCTCCAGCTCGTCCAGCCTGACGCGCAGCACGCTCTTGAGCAGGGCGGCAGCGCAGATCAGCGCCGACTGGCCGTTGGTGACCTGGGCGAAATAGAACGCCTGCAGCCCGACCTCGCCGAACGGATCGGTGTCGTAGCCGGACAGGACGTGCCAGATGTCGTGCGTCTGGCGCAGCCTGAGCCGGAGGTAGTGCATCCTGTGGCGCGCGGGGACGTCGTCGTAGAAGTCCGGCTTGAGCCCGCGCGCGACCATGTGGCGCGCGTAGGCGCCGCCGAGGGTGCCCGGATCGAGCCGCGCCAGCTCGCCGATGTCGTAGCGCTCGGGACAGTAGCGCTCCTGCCACATTCGCTCGAGCTCGGGCGCGGCGAAAGGGTCCTTCATGCCGCCGCGCGCGCGCGCGCCTTCGGCGATCTCGTCCTGGCTGTCGCCGATCATGAACACGTACTTCACCTGGTCGGGCCGCTTCGCGAGCATCGTCATCGCGTACAGCGAGCGCAGGTTGTTGCTCAGGTTCGACATGGCGTTCAGCTCCTCCCCGGGGCAGACCCTCCCGCACGGTGCACGGAAACCATGATCCCGCTCGCGATCACCAGCCCGATCGCGAGCCACGCCGACAGAGCGAGGCGATCGTTCCAGAAATAGGTACCGATCAGGCTCGAAAAGACCACCGCCGCGTACGAGAACGTCGCGGGAATGAGCGGCGTGCCGTAAGAATACGCCGCCGCCATGGCGAGCTGGGCGAGCGTCGCCAGGACGCCGATCGAAGCCACCAGCGCGACCTCGCGCCCGGTGTCGATCGAGGCCCCCAGTACCAGCAGCGCGACGCCACCGAGCACGGTGCCGACCGCGGAGAAGTACAGGCTGGTGCGCCACTCGGGCTCGCCGGCGTTGCCGAGCCGGCTGAGCAGGAGGTAGGCGAACCCGCCGCTCACCCCGGAAAACAGGGCGATCCACACGCCAAGCCAGTGCTGGCCGGCCAGCGAAGGCTTGAGCAGCAGCCACACCCCGGCCAGCCCGACCATCACCCCCCCGACCGCGAACGCGCGTGGCCGGTGCAGGCCGAGCAAGGCCACGAACAGCGTGAGGAATATCGGCGCGGTGTAGTTCAGCGCGGTCGCGGTGCCGAGCGGCAGCAGCCCCAGGGCGGCGAAGTAGCACAGCAGCGAGATCCAGCCGATTGCGCCGAGCGCGAGCTGCGCCCCGCCGTGCCGCGTGAGGATGCGATCTCGGCGCAGAAGCACGTAGGCGAGCATGGCGACGGCGCCGAAGGCGCTGCGATAGAAGACCACCTCGATTGCGCTCAGCGATTCCAGCGCCGCCTTGACCAGCCCGGCCTGGGCCGCGAACAGCGCGCTCGCGACCAGCATCCAGAGCGCGGGCAGTGCGACATTGCGAACCGACGGCGTCATGGCGGGTCGCTCGCTCAGCGCTCGGCTAGAATTCCGCCACCATGGCGAAGATCAAGCTCAGCGGCCGCAGCGCCTTCCTGCGACTCCTGCTCGACGAAGGGGTGAGCCACATGTTCGGCAACCCCGGCACCACCGAGCTGCCGATCATGGAGGTGATGCCGGACTACCCGCAGCTCAAGTACGTGCTGGGCCTGTACGAGTCGGTGGTGGTCGGCATGGCCGACGGCTACGCGCGCGCCTCGAACAGGCTCGCCGCCTGCAACGTGCACGTGGCACCGGGGCTCGGCAACGCGATGGGCGCGCTGTACAACGCGAAGTTCTCCGGCTCGCCGCTGATCCTCACCGCGGGCCAGCAGGAACAGGGCCACGGCCTGCTCGAGCCGCTGCTGTACGCGCCGCTGGTACCGGTGGCGCAGCCGTTCGTCAAATGGGCGATCGAGGTCACGCGCGCCGAAGACCTGCCGCTCATCGTGCGGCGCGCGGCGAAGGTCGCGCTCACCCCGCCCACCGGCCCGGTGTTCATCTCCCTGCCCGGCGACGTGCTGGAGCAGGACGTCGAGCTCGAACCCGCTGCGCCGACCCGCGTCGACGCGCGCAACCGGCCCTCCGACGAGGCCCTGGCGCGCGTCGCGAAGACGATCCTCGCGGCGAAGAACCCCGTGATCCTCGCCGGCCAGGAGCTCTCGGTTCACGACGCCTTCGCCGAGGCCGCGGAGCTCGCCGAGCTGCTCGGCGCGGGCGTCTACCAGCAGACGGTTCCCTATACCGCGCAGTTCCCCACCGAGCACCGCGCGTACCTGGGCGCGCTGACGCGCAACCAGAAGCAGGTTCGCGAGGCACTGGCGCCGTTCGACATCGCGATCTGTCTCGGCGCGGATCTGCTCCGGATGTCGGTCTACAGCCCGGTCGACCCGCTGCCCGAGGGCATGCCGGTGGTGCACGTCAGCGAGCGCGACTGGGAATTGGGCAAGAACCACCCCACCGAATTCGCGCTGCAGGCGAACGTGAAGGAAACGCTGCGCGCGCTGCTTCCGCTGGTGCGCGCCGCGCGCCCCGCCGCCGCCGCCGAGCGCCTGGCCGCGCTCGCGCCGCGCAACTGGTCGGCGCAGCGCGACAAGGCGCGCGTGGCCGCGCTCGAGGCCGCCGAGGAAAAGCCGATCGACCCGCGCTACCTGATGCTGCGCCTGGCCGAAGCGCTGCCGAAGGACGCGGCGGTGGTCGAAGAGGCGCTCACGTCTTCCGCCGCGCTGCCGGCTTTCCTCGCGCTGCGCGACCCGAAGAGCTACTACGGCCTGGCGAGCGGCGGACTGGGCTTCGCCCTGCCCGGCGCGGTCGGCGTCAGCCTCGCGCTGCCCGGCCGCCCGGTGGTCGCCGTGGTCGGCGACGGCAGCGCGATGTACGGCATTCAGGCGCTGTGGACCGCGGCGCACGAGAAGCTGCCGATCACCTACGTCATCACCAACAACCGCAGCTACCGCATCCTCAAGGAGCGGCTGATCTCGATGCGCCACAGCGACAAGTTCATCGGCATGGACATCCGCGAGCCGGCGATCGACTACTGCGCGCTCGCGCAGTCGATGGGCGTGCCCGCGCAGCGCATCGTCGAGCCGCAGGACTTCGCGCCGGCGCTGCGCGCGGCGGCCGCGAGCGGCGGCCCGCGCCTGCTCGAAGTGATGGTCGCCGACGGCTTCGGCGGCTGACGGCTCCTGTCGCACGCGCGCAGCTTCGCCCAAAAAACCGCGCGCGAAAAGAGCGTTGCGCGCGCGCTTTTATCCTGCCGTCCGGCCTGTCACGGATTTTCGCTTCTCCAACGTTCCCGGCAATCAAGAAGGTCGGCCGCAGAGCGGGACACTTGCGTGACCTTCCGCCACGACGCTCGCACCCGGACGTCCGCTATCGGTCAGGAGCTGCCAGGCGCATGGAGCGATGCGGACGTCTGTTTATCGGCCTTCGCTGTCGTTGGCTCCTGCAGCGACGAGTGACCGGTGTCGAGTCGATTGCTGACGTTACGGCCTGTCGCAGTCTGAGTGGCTGCTTTTTCTGGCCAAGGACGGCATGCAACCCAGAGCGGTCTCTCAGTGAAGAAAAGCCGTGTCGCGAGCATACGCAGCGGGACGTCGCTCTGATAATTGCATTGCACTACGACTCGGCACTCAGTCGTCCGCCAATCCGGCTTTGCGCATGCCCTCCAGGAAGTGTGCCATGGGCTTCGGGGTGTAGGGCACCGCCTGTTTGATCCAAGCAATCGAAATCCCTGGCTGCAGTTCTCGCAATCGAGCCAGCTCAGACGCCGCTTCCTCATTAAGCCCGGCCTGGGCCAGGCTTGCACAGAGTTTGCGACGGGCCCCGAGATGGCCAGGGCGTAGCTGGATCGCTTTTCTTGCCCATTCTGCCGCGGCGATATAGTGCCCTTCCAGATAGTGGGCCGCGGCAAGTCCCGCCATATAAAAAACATTGAACGGGTCATGCGGGCTCATCCTTATCGCTTGCTGGAGGTTTTGGATCGCTTCAACTGACTGCCAGTCGTGCGACAGTGCCCAGCCCATATATCCGTATGCTCCCGCAAAACCCGGATTGAGCTCGATAGCTGTCCGAAAGTGATGAACAGCTTCGGCCGTCTGGCGTCGCGAAAAAGCAAGGTACCCAAGCGCCATCTGGACCCAAGGATCGCGTTCATCGAGATCAAATGCACGTCGCGCCAAGCGCTCGACATAGTCCCTATGGTCCCCGGAAGGCGGCCACCCCATGTGCGCCGCAACGAGAAGAGCGAAAGCCAGCAGACTGTGCGCCGGCGCGTACGTCGGATGCCGGTCGACAGCCTGCCGCAAAATAGCGATTGCAGCCTCGCTTTCGGCGGAACGCAACGTCCAGAAATGGGACAGTGCCCGGGCAACGAGATCCCATGCGCCCAGATCTTCGACTGACCGTTCCCGTGTTCGCATGCCCTCCGCAGCCAAGAGCCTCGGTTCGACGGACGCTACAACGCTTTCCGTTATCGCGTCCTGAAGCGCAAATACTTCCGTTAGCTCGCGGTCATATCGTTCCGCCCAGATATGGCATCCCGCAACTGCGTCTATGAGCTGGGCTGTAACCCGCAATCGCTCTCCGCTCTTGCGCACGCTTCCTTCGAGGATGTAGCGGACACCAAGCGTGCGTCCCACCTGCCGGACTTCTGTTGGTTGCCCCTTGTACGTAAATGTCGAATTACGTGCAATGACGAAGAACCACCGTAAGCGCGACAGGCCGGTAATGACATCTTCAGTGATTCCATCGCTGAAATATTCCTGCCCCGGATCTCCGGACATGTTTGTAAACGGCATAACCGCGATCGAGGGCCGGTCGGGAAGCCGAGGCGCCGCGAGCTCCACTGAGGGCGGCTTCGTCCCTTCCCGCTCTTCCACCGCATCCGTCCTCGCAGTGCTTGCGCCACCAGGGCTCGGATTCGCTCGAACCTCTCCGACAAAGCGCAACCCCTTGCGAGAAATGGTGCGGATCAGTTTCTGATTGCCTCCGCTGTCGCCTATTGCTCGTCGAGCTGCGGAAATTCTACTGGTGAGGGTGGAATCCGAAACGATGCGGCTGCTCCACACCTTCGCAATGAGTTCGTCCTTACTTACTACTCGATCGCCGTTTTCTACGAGGTACTGCAACAGGTCCAGAACCTGCGGCTCGACGGAGACGAGATCTTCCGCATGCCGCAGTTCGCGCCGCCCAAGGTCGAGCGTGCAATCTCCGAACGTATAGATCACCGATGCGGCCACGGCGCTCACTATATCAGCATTATGCAAGCCATTAGGTCTCGAGAAAAAGGAAGGAAAACTCAGCGCTAAATCAAGCTCACCTCAAGGACAGCCTGTCGCATCAGGAGGATAAAAGGGTCTTCTGTGAGGAAGCCCATTTATGCTCGTACCAAGACGCTTTTTCCAGTCACTTGCCGTTCTCGGCACTCTCTCAATCGTCACCTTGCTCGCAAGCCGGGTCGGGCTCACCTCAGACACAAGTCCTTTGCCGAGTAGTAGCTCCAGGCTGGCACAGACCGTACTGACGGACATTGTCGCTTGGATCTCGGGGAACACTGATCTGCCGGCAATATATGACCCCCCACGCGTCAAGTTCGTAACGCCGGAGGAAATGCACTCCACTGGTCTTCGTGTTGGCAGTGGCTCCGGCGCGGCCTCAATCGGGGCGGTTCAGCAGCAGTCGACCTCCCACTTCGAGCGTGAGGTCGACGCCCTTTACGACGATACGCGCCGCACGATTTACCTGAAAAACAGCTGGACTGGCACAACACCCGCGCAAGTATCCGTGCTGGTACATGAGATGGTTCATCACCTGCAGAATTTGGCCCAGCTGAAATACGAATGCGCACAGGCCCGGGAAGCGCTCGCCTATGCGGCACAGGAGAAGTGGCTGGCGCAGTTCGGAACCACTGTCGGCAGAGAGTTTGGACTCGATCCAATGACCATTCTGGTGCGTACAAAGTGCATGCACTGAGAATAGATCGGGATACACGATTTTCCAGGCATGGCGCCTCTCGATCGACTTTGAATTAAAACCCTCAATTCCCAAGGAAACACAAATCATGAATACCAGACTTGTAACGAGCTGTCTCCTGGCTGGCGCGCTGCTGCCAATGGCCGGCTAAAGCGCCGATAACGGTCAAACAGACCCCGGATATTTCGCTCCAGGTCTGGCCGAAATCAGCAGAAAAATACCTTGCTCTGACAAGCCCGTAACCGACCATATTGGGGTAACGAGGAGAAGTTTATGAATCGGCATTTCACTTTCTACGCAATCCTGTTGGTATTGGGTTCGGTATTGACCTGGGGATTACCGCTTGCCAATTCGCAGCAAGCGGCTCCGAAGGGTAATGTAGGCATGAAAGCGGTGCTCAAGCAGGCCGTTGATCTAGGCCCTGAGTTGGAGGGCATGACGGGCCGACAATTACGGATGCGCGTGATTACGATAGAACCAGGCGGACATATAGGCATACATAGTCACAAGGACCGGCCCGCTGCTGTCTATTTCCTCCAAGGAGTCGATACCGTTACGTTTGGAGATGGCACCGTAAAACACTTTGGCCCGGGTGACACTGCGTCGGCGAATAAAGGTACCACCCACTGGCATCGCAATGATGGAAAAGAGCTGGTCGTATTAGTTGCAGTCGACGTCTTCCATAATAAGAAGTGATGTGGGGTCCATCCGCGGGCGCTAGCACGTTTCGTGGCGCACGTAGGAAGCCAACTTGTCCAGAGTCAAACAGACTTCGCTTTGGCGGGGTCTATTCTTTTCGGGAGCGAGACCCTAACTGCAACTGCACTCTTAGCAATCCGATTACATCGCCAGCATCGGGTTTTGGTGGGAAGCACGTATTGCGCATCTGCCAAAACCGGTCGCACGGCGTAGTCGCACGACCGCGGGGGAGGTGAAACCTAGGTTTCGATCTGTTCCGAGATCTCCAAGGCGTCATCTACCTCGACCCCGAGATACCTGACAGTGCTTTCCAGCTTCGCGTGCCCGAGCAGAAGCTGAACAGCGCGTAGATTCTTCGTCCGTTTTTTGATCCATGCAGTGGCAGCAATCCGCACAGGTTGACCAGATCACGGCCGCGTAGCTTGCTGTCGATTGCAAGATTGAACATCGCCAAATCTCGAATCCGGCCCTCGTTCTGGAGGTTGATACGGATGGCCCAGATGTCTTTGGATTTTAGGGGCGGCTTCTGACCGACCAGTTTGCCTTTGTTCCAAGGTTCCCTATATTGAGTGCATTCCATGACAGACTCCTTCGTTGTTGATCGGAGTCTGATTGTTCTCCTTGTGGGCGAATGACGGCTTTCGGACAGTATGCCGAGAGCGTCCAATCGGCCAGAAGCAGACGTTAGCGCTGAGGCGGCCACTTGCCAAGCCGGTGCACGCTTACGTCCGGTAACAAAGTGTCGAGGAATCACACCGCCGCCTCGCGTTGAATGGGGGTGCAGCACATCCATTCAACCAAGAGGAGCCACGACATGCTTAGGAAGATGACCTTTGCCGCGGCCGCCGCGGCCCTGCTCGCGGTGAGCAGCATCACGTTCGCGCAACAAGCGCAGGCGCGGGACACGCGCCAGGATCGCCATGAGCTGCGTCAGGACCGGCGCGACTTCCGCCACGATAGGCGGGACTTCCGCAACGACCGGCGCGATTTCCGCCATACGAGGCGAGACTTTCGCCGCGACCGCCACGAGCTGCGCCACGACCGGCGCGACCTGCGGCGCGACCGGCACCACCTTCGCCACGAGCGGCGCGAGCATCGCCGCGACTGGCGCCAGGCGCGGCGCTGAAGCGCGGGACGCGCGCGGGGCTACTTGCGGTCGGGATAGCTGACCGCCATCCCCGCGCGCACGTCCTGCTGGATGCCGTACTGCGCAAACGGATAGCGAAAGCCGTTCTTCGCCAGCGCCCGCATGCCCACGATCGCTTGCTCGAGCTTGTCGGGCGGCAGCGCCATCAGCAGCTCGTCGTCGAGCACCCCGCCGTAGCGCCGCTCGGCGAAGCACGGGATCGACAGACTGGGCTCGCGCGTGGCGAGCGCGCGGCCCCAGGAATCCGCGCACGCGGACTCGCCCACCACGCTCCAGTCGAAGCGCTTGTAGCCCGACCACTGCAGGCCGTTGATGAAATAGATCATCGCCCCCGGCGTGGCGTAAAAGAGCGCGATGTCCGGCGGGTCGAGCCTTCCCTGCGCGAGCGGCGAGACCGCAAGCGCGGCGTATTTCCCCTTGGGTACCAGGGCCATCGCCGCCTGGTGCCGCCCCGCGTCCTCGAGTGTGGCGAACCAGACCCCGACCATGTGCTGCCCGGAGCGCCACTTGTCGTCCTGGCCGCCCAGCCCCACCACCGACCGGCACTGGTCGCCGACCAGGTCCTCGGCGGTGACGCCGACCGTCCAGCCCAGGCGCGCGGCCTGCGCCACCACCTGGTCGAGCGTGTGGACCGCCTTGGGGCGGCGGATCTTGGGCACCGCCTCCATCGCCTCGCGCGTGGCGAACAGCTTCATGCCGAAGGGAACCGCGCGCAGCCTGAGCAGGTGCTCCAGCTCCGCGGTGAGCTTCGGCCCGTCGAACTCGTATGCGCTCATCATCTGCCTCCTGCGCCGAACCGTATCACTCGCACCGCTCAACCTCGAAGTGGACACAATGATAAGCCTGCGCCGTCTCAGCGCCCCGGTTCTGGTCTAAGCTTCGCTCTCGGAGCACGCGAACCAGGGGCATGGCCACGCCCAAGTCGAGGAAGCAGCATGGATATGCGGCGTAAGGTCCCTCCCGACCTGCTGTCCATCGAGCACGCCATGGACGGGATCCATGTCGTCGACGCAGAGGGGAACGTCGTCGCGGTCAACACCGCGTTCTGCGAGATGCTCGGATATTCCCGCGAAGACCTTCTCGCCATGAACGTGCGCGACTGGGACGCGCAGTGGAACAGCAAGGAAATCGAAGCCAAGATAAGCGAAATCCTGAAGCGGCGCGAAGTGTTCGAGACCAGATTCCGTCGCAAGGACGGCAATGTCATCGATGCCGAAGTGTCGGTAGCGGCTACCGCGGTCGACGGGCAAACGCTGATTTTCGCGAGCGCGCGGGACGTCACGGGGCGCAAGCGGGCGGAAGCGCGCCTGCGCGAATCGGAGGAGCGGTTTCGCTCCCTCGTCGAACAGTCCATTGCAGGGTTGTATATCATCCAGGACGGCTGTTTTTCCTATGTGAATGCGCGGTTCGCGGAGATCTTCGGATATCCGAGCGCGTCAGACCTCATCGGGCAAGCGTATGGCCTTGTCGTGGCGCCGGAAAGTCAAGAGCTGGTGGCGGCCATGATTCGTCGACGGCTGTCCGGAGAGTCGCGGCGCGAGCGGTTCACGCTGCGCGGCATCAGGCGCGACGGCTCGCCGGTCGAAATCGGAGCGGACGGTGCGATCGCAAGCTACCTCGATCGCCCGGCGATTGTGGGCCTGCTGCAGGACATTTCGGAGCGCAAGGAGGCCGAACGCCGGATTCATGAATACGTGGCGAAACTCGAGGGCGCGCTTCGCGGCACGGTACAAGTCGCGTCGACGATGAGCGAAATGCGCGACCCGTACACCTCCGGCCATGAGCGCAAAGTGGGCGAAATCGCGGCGGCGATCGGCGGCGAGCTTGGCCTGGAAAAGAACCGTCTGGAGGGACTCAAGGTGATCGGCCTGCTGCATGACATCGGCAAGATCAGCGTGCCCGCGGAGATTCTCGTCAAGCCGGGCCGGTTATCCGGGATCGAGTTCGAATTGATCAAGGAACACGCGCAGCGCGGCTACGATATCCTGAAGGACGTGGAGTTTCCGTGGCCCCTGGCTCAGACGGTCCTTCAGCACCACGAGCGTCTCGACGGCTCGGGCTATCCGCAGGGGCTCAAGGGCGAGCAGATCATCCTCGAGGCGCGCATTCTCGCGGTAGCCGACACGATCGAGGCGATGTCGTCGCATCGGCCGTATCGGGAAGCCCTCGGGATCGAGCGGGCCCTGGCGGTCGTCGAGGCCGACAGCGGCACGAAATTCGACACGGGCGTGGCAGACGCCTGCCTGCGGCTGTACAGGCAGAACGGGCACGCCCTTCCGAAGTAGCGGCCACCCGCTTAAGGAATTCTTAGTAATTCCTTAAGCAGCATTTAGCAACGCGGCGCGCGGCGCGCGCCTAGAGTCCGTCCCGTCGATTTGATACGGGAGGACAAGATGGCTCAAACGGTAGTGAAGCTCAAGCCGCGCCCGCGGGCCGCGCCCGGGCGCTACGATGTCTACGCGCAGATCCACAAGGGCTTGCGCAGCTTCATGGCGGATACGCTGTGCAGGATCGGGCGCCTGGACGCCGCGGACGAATTCGAGCTCGCCGAGGGCGCGGCGCAGCTGCGCGGGCTGCTCGCGCTTTGCCGCGGCCACCTCGAGCACGAGAACGACTTCCTGCACGCCGCGATGGAGGCCCGCCGGCCCGGCTCGACGGCGCAGGCGGCGGGCGAGCACGTCCATCACCTGCGCTCGATCGAGTCGCTCGAGGCCGAGCTCGCCGCGCTCGAGCGCGCCGGCAGCGAAGATTGCGCCGCGGCGGCGCTCGAGCTTTACCGCAGCCTGGCGCTGTTCGTGGCGGAGAACCTCGAGCACATGCACCACGAGGAGACCGCGCACAACGCGGTGCTGTGGGACGCCTACGGCGACGCCGAGCTGGAGGCGATCGAGCGCGCGCTGGTGGCCTCGGTCGCGCCGGACGAGATGGCCGCGGTGGCGCGCTGGATGCTGCCCGCGATGACCGCCCCCGACCGCGCCGCGAAGCTGACCGTGATGCGGCCCGCGATGCCGCCGCAGGCCTTCGCCGGCACGCTCGCGATGCTCAAGGCCCAGCTCACCGAGCGCGACTGGTACAAGCTCGGCGCTGCGCTCGGACCGGAAACCTAGGCGGGCAGCTCGACGAGCCGGAAGGGACGCGCGACCGCGAGGCGGAAGCGACCGCGCCCCGTCTTTTCGATCTTCAGGAACTCGCAGCGCTCGGCGAGCCGGCGCGAGAGCAGGATCAGGCGCGCCTCGAGGTTGTCGCTGATGTCGGGCAGCCGGATCGAGGGATCGAGCCGCAGCTCGCGGTTGGTGAACTCGGTGCGATGCGCGCTTTCGTAGTCGCGCAGCAGCTTGCAGAAGATCGCCCCCGCCACGCCCTTGATCAGGTAATCGTCGCCGATGAACACGCTGCCGTCGGCCGCGTAGTGGCGAATCGGCACCGGCGTTCCGCCCGGCGGCTCGGCGCGCGCGGCGGCCGGCGCCTCGTCCTGGCCCTCGGCCGCCTCCTGCAGCAGCCGCACCACCATCCCGGTCTGCGTCGCGAGCGCGACCAGCGCGTCTTCGTCGTCGTAGCCGAAGCGCATTTCCTCCACGCTCTCCACGTAGAGCACCCCGAGCAGCCGCCCCTGCGCGGCCACCGGCACCGCGAGCTGGCTGCGCGAATCGGCCAGCCCGGGAAGCGGGATCATGGTCTCGAGCATGTCGCCCAGGCCCTCGGCCGCAGCGCGCTCGCGGATCGCCTGGCCGTAGGCGTAGTCGGAACTCATATGCGAAATGCGGATCGGCGTGCGCTCGCGCGCCGCCACCCCGATCACGCCGCAGCCGAGCGGGATCTCGGAGCCGACGCCCGAGGCGGGATAGCCGCGGCTCGCCACCGTGTACAGTTTCGTCCCGGCGCCGTCGGGCACCAGCACCATCGAGTGGCCGATGCCGAACACCTCGTCCAGGCAGGCCAGCAGCTCGTCGAGCAGCCGCCCGAGGTCGGTGCAGCGCGTGAGCCGCTCGCTGCAACTGCGCAGCGCGGCGAGCAGGTTGCGCCGCGGCGGCGCGGCCATCTCGCGGCCCGGCACGCGCTCGATGCCGAGCACCCGGTACACGTCCGAGCCGCGCAGGCGGAACACGCCGCTCATGCCGCTGTGCGAAGCGATGCCCGCGAGCTTCGCTTTCATGCGCTCGAACAGCGGCCCCTCGGTCTCGGTGCGCAGGTACTCCAGCGCGAGGCGGTAGTGCGCCGCGGTGCGCGGGTCGATTACCGCCACCGCGGCGCGCGGGTTGGCAAGCACGTTCTCGCGCGTCTTGTTGAAGAACTGAAACGACAGCGCAACGTGCGCACCGTCGACGTAGTGCACCTGGGAGACGAAGCTGACGTTGGGCGTGCCGTCGGCGGCGCAGGTAGCCACCATCGCGGGAATCGCGCCCTCGAGGCAGTCGCGGATCGAGTCGATCGAGAGGGTCACGGCGCGGGCCGCAACGGCGCGCCGGCGCCCGGCCCCGGCGTCTGGCTGAACGCGGCCGACGGCGTGAACGAGAGCACGACGAGGTCGTGCGCATCGAGCCACAGCAGCGCCCGCGCCAACTCGCCGCTGAAGCCGAGCGGCTCGAGCTCGGCGGCGAAGCACTCGATGTAGCGTCCGGTCGACTCGAAGTCGCCTGCCTGCGGCGGGCCGACC
>Ga0210077_1000202_pt1 | contig 26277 bp, 23 predicted proteins | sample RushMan_CattailN_5_FD_185556 | JGI IMG/M metagenome (GOLD analysis project Ga0210077, IMG submission 185556) | Wetland microbial communities from San Francisco Bay, California, USA, that impact long-term carbon sequestration -... | ecosystem: Environmental > Aquatic > Marine > Wetlands ... | reverse complement strand
CAAGGTTCGGAATGGGCCCGGCTGCGCGTCTGGTTGGAACTGCGTGACCAGTTTTCCAACGCCCAGGGGCGACGCTTCTCCCTTTTTTCGGCGCTGCGCGACGGCATCGGCGAAGCCAAAATCGACCTGCGGCCCGGCAGTGACTTTCTGCGCGAACTCAACGCGAGGCCTTGGCCGGACCAGGTGTCCATCCTGGCAATCGCGGGCCAGCTGTTGAGCCCGCCGGAAAAACTGGTGGTCGGCCTAGATGCGGCGGCCACCGAAGTCGATTCTCCGGTTTTACGGGCAAAGCTCATGGCTTGGTGGACCGGTCTTGGCGATGGGCTCGGCGATGGTGTGGTGCCCCTCGATTCTGCCCGGCTGCCGGGTGGTCCGCCGCCGATTGTCTTTAACGCCACTCATCGGGGATTGTTGGCTCGGCTTCTGCCGGGCGATCCGGAACCTCCAGCCATCGCGACGATCCTGCAGACGCTGGAGCGCTGGAGCGGCTTCACACAGCATCAAGGAACGTTCGTTCAGGAATATCCTCTTCTACCTTGCGCCGCTTGCCGGAAGCCAGCACCCGCTGCAGTAAACTCAAATCCTTTGGCGGCTGCTTATCGATCCGCTGATAGTCGATGGCAATGCGGCCCTCAATTTCGCTGACTTTAAAATAATTGAGGCAGAAAAAGGGAATATAGACTTTCGGCAGGAACCCTAGGCGGGCCGGAACGTCATCGAGCCTTTTGAGCCACGTCCCGGTGTTGATCACGGCCCGGTGGTCAAATCGGCGCAGCGATGGAAAATGGGTGTGCCCATAGACATAGATGGAGATGCTCGGGTCACGATCGAAGACTTGCAGGGCGGCATCAAGATATTGTTGTTCTTTCTCGCTGCTCAGCTCGGACGGATCCAAAACGATGCGGAACCGCACCAAGGTTGCCTTGAAGTCCCGCCAAATGAAATAAAGCGGCACACCCAGAGCAATCAAGCTGGTAAAGAAAAACGTATTGATGATGAGGATGATCTGCACGAGATTGCCGAGAATGCCTAGGGTGCTCAAAATCCTGTTGTTGAGAAAGATGTTGGTATCGGTCAGGGCAAACCATTCCAGCGCCGCGCCCCCGAGGACGAAAATCTCGAATCCGGAAAAAAGCAGAAACGGCAATATCAGCCAACGCAGCAATGGACTCATTTCATGGTAGAAATAGTTGGACATGACCCAGTAGGGAATTTGCTCGGAAGGGTAGACCGACTGAATATCCTTGAGCCAGTTGTAGCGGCCGAATTTTGAATGTTTGCCGGCGGTGCTGACGACGCTGCTGGTGATGAAATAGCCGATGGGCTGAGCATGGGGGTTGCCGAAGTCGGGCATGTGGTTGTATGCGTCATGTTGATTGCCGTGCTCGATCCAGATTTTGTGCCCCCCAATCTCCCTGATGATGGCAGGTGCCCGCTCCAAGTGAATGTTGCACGTTTTCAGCAGGTCGACGAATTCCGGGTAGCAGGCGATTTCGTAGTCATGATTTCCCGGCAGCATGGTGATCCTAAGCGTCTTTCCGGCGTTTCGCAGTGCGTTGAAGATGTTTGGAAACTGATCCATGACCGCATTCAGTTTCTCAGGGCCTTGGATGTCGGTAAATTCCCACAGGCCGAAAATGTCGCCGATGATCAACAGTTCGGCGTCTTCCCGCCGCCCCGCGAGATCTTCCAGAAAGGCGATCAGTTCCTGTTCGTAGTCGCAGACGCCGAGGGCCTCATCGCCTCCAATGTGAAGATCACTGATGAAATAATAAGCCTTGGTCATCGTGGTATCCACTCCCTCACCCTCAGCCCACAAGGCTGTTTTTCAAGTAACGATCGACACTCTCGGCAAAGGTCTTTAACCATCAAGTTATTGGAATTAGGCGTTTTAATTGGCATGGCTAAAGCCCTGCGCTACGTTTAAGATGAGTTTCCGGATAGGAACTAGCTAACACGATTTTCAGCGCACTAGCCACCACTAACTGCAGAATCTCAAAGCACCGCCAATCCATTGGACCTCAGGGTGAACCGCCGGATCGAGTCGAAGATTCTTGAGGGGCCGTCGCAGGGTCGGGAAAATCCAGTTGTTCCCCGAGGCGCGCAGGCTCATAGCCCGGCGGGTATTTGCGCCAAGGCTGGCCGCAACAGGCCTGTTGGTAACCCAATTGAAAAAGCTTGTTCATGTAGGCCGTATCGAATGTCGAGGTGGGCCTGGGGGTGAAGTCCGGTGGAATGTAGGCCAGGTTGTAGTCAAATTGATCCCGCTGGGCAAAAACATAGAGGCGAAAGAGGTCGCCGACCCCCTGGGATTTAAGGAGGGTTTCAATGGTCCGGATAGCGATGTATTTTAACTGCGGTTTGACGTTCTCCCATTCCGGGTGGACTTGCTCGTTGCGGATAATAAAAAGCTTACGGGGGCGCCGGGAAGTCACAGCAAGGAACCTGACGGAAGATTCATACAACATCACCTGCGCTCTGGTGCCGCCATCCACATGCATTTCTTGAAAATTGTGTCCTGCTGCCTCCACTTCGAAATGCTGCGGAGGAAACATGGCAGGAATCGAGGCCGATGCCACCATGATTTTGCGGAACAGCTCAAGGGCCTGGGGCCGGCCGCTGGCGGCGATGGCCCCCATGTTCCAGATGACCAGCCGCTGAGCATCCAATTGGGTGGTCCCAATGAGCAAACGCCGTCCTTTCAAATGCTCCTGGGCGACTTTGTGCAGCAAATCCGCGTCGATCACCCGTGCCACCAGCCGGGTCAGGGGGCGGCTGTCCGCCATCGACGGCAGTGCTTTGAGGTTGGCCAGCGACAGCAGGATCGTCACCGGGCCGTATGGTTGATAGATGTCTTCACTGGATATGGTCGTGTAAAATTTTTCGAGCTGTTTATCATAAGCTGAACCCAAAAAGGCGAACGGCGCCATCAGCGCCCCGGTGCTGATACCGGTCACCAGTTTGAATTGAGGCCGGGTGCCGGCCTTGGTCCAGCCGCACAGGATGCCTGCCCCGAAAGCCCCTTCCTCTCCGCCGCCCGACAGTGCAAGCACGTAAAACACCGGCTCCAGTTCGCCATTGTTGGCCGCCTTCTCCTGCTCGACGGATTCCAGTGCACTCTGCTCAAAGCTTTTGCTGTATTGATCTCCCCACGCCCTCACTCCTGGCATGCCCGGCATCTGCACCCGATTTTCGAGATTGGCGGGCAGCGGATTATCGAGCCTCAAAATGGCGCAGTTAGAAACACTCAGCGCTACGGTGGCGAGGCATATCATTAATGCCAACTTGCTGAGAAAGGGAGTTCGATACCCCCTGGCGGCCACCCTTTGACCTCCTCTCTGTGAAGTTGAACCTTGGCAGGTCACTTCGCCTCCTTTTATCAGCGGCAGTCCGCCACCTTACTTACTTTGTCGGCCTGCCTGGTAGCCTTGATTGAATGCCCTCGTTGCTGGTCGGTTCACTGAGCAGGACTCGTCATGGGTCATCCCAGGTTAGCGGCAATGGCGACCAGGGCGGCGGCTACGCCGAACAGCCCCAGCAGCAGCGGCCACATGAACCGCACGTATCTGTCATAGCCAACCTTGGCGATGGCCAGACCGGCAACGACAACAACATTGGTCGGCGAAACCAGCAGGGTCAGGCCGTGGGCCATAATCCAGGCGGTGATGGTGGTGGCTCGGCTCACGCCGGCAAAGTCGGCCAGAGGGGAGAGCAGCGGCATGGCCAATGTGGCGTGACCGGAGCTGGACGGGATGAGGAATGCCAACGGGATGTTCACCAGCATTGTCGCCACTGCGAAGGTCCCCGCCGAGGCGCCGGCGATAAGCTTCTCAATAGCGTGCAGGATAGTGCCGAGGGTCTGGGTGTTGGTCATGATTACCGAGACTCCCCCTGCCAGCAGCATAACGATGGCCGGCTTCATCATATCCGAGGCGCCCACAGCGATGAGCCGCACGATCTCCTTTTCGTCCATTCGCGCCACCAGGCCAACGAGGACCGACATGAGCATGAAAAGCATCGCCAGTTGCGGGAACCACCAGTCTAGTTCGAACCAATAAGGCTGGACGCCGGTCACCTCGTGTGTGACATAATAGTCGGCAGGCCCGGTACTGCCGCCGATGAGGCTCGACCAGGGGATGACCGAGAAGATCATGAGGCCGAAGGAGAAGACGGTGATAGCGAGCACCCATTTCTGAGTGCCGGTTAGGCGCTCGTTGGCGACTGTGGGATTGGCCGCCAGGTCTTCAGCCATAAGGTCGGCAGCCGACTCGTCCTCGATGGGGACATCCTCGAAGCCGATCAGCGAGGCGCTTGGGTCCCTGCGCACCTTGGCCGCATAGCGCAGCACCCAGCCCACGGCCATTGCCGTCAAGACCACCCAAAGAATCATACGCAGCATAATACCGTCGCCGATGCCAACTCCAGCCTCGCCTGCAGCCACACCAATGGAAAAGGGATTCACCGTGGAACCCGTGACGCCGATGGTGGCGCCGACTATGATCATCGAAGCAGTAAGCAGGCGGTCGTAGCCCAGCGCAGACATGAGCGGGATGAACAGCGCATAGAACCCGAGTGTCTCAACCGAAAAGCCCATGGTGGAGCCGAGCAGAGAGAACAGCACCATAACGACGCTTATGAGCAGCCAGCCGCGTGTGCGCAGCCGGTTGGCAAGTGCGGCAACGGCGACCTCGAGGCTGCGTGTTGCAAAGCTGATCGAGATAAAAGCGCCGATGGACATGATGAAGACGATGACGCCAATCTGACCGAACAGGCGCCCGACTCTCTCGGTACTGACCATGCCGGTCTCGGAATTGAGCAGGCCGTAAGTGCCGTTGACAGGCGCCAGGATCAGCTGCACGATCCTCTCGCCAAAGGTGAGCGGCGATTCGACCCTGTGGTAGGTGCCTGGGATAGCGCTACCGTCTGCATCTGTCAGGTATTTGCCGGGGGGAATGAACAGCGCGGCAAGCCAGATCAGAATGGTGACAATCACTAGCATCGTCACGGGACCAGGGAACTGGACCTTTCGTTTGCGAGTTTGGGTTAGATCTCCGGTGATCATTGTTTGTTCAGACATAATCACACCTGGTCATTTCTAAGCTGTCAAAAAGCCTCTTGAAAAATCCATAAACGTCATGCCGGCGCACCCCGGATCACAGTCCTGGGCGGGCGCCGACGTTGACATTAGAAGTCGATGGGATCGCGAATCAAGGGGCAGGTCATGCAGTGTCCGCCGCCCCGCCCACGGCCGAGCTCGGCCCCGACAATGGTGATGACCTCGACCCCAGCCTTGCGCAGCTCAGTGTTCGTCCAAGTGCTGCGGTCATATGCGACCACCACCCCGGGGGACAGAGCGACTAAATTGTTGCCGCTGTCCCATTGCCCGCGTTCGGCGGCGTAGTGATCCCCACCGGTCTCGATGACCCGGAGCTTCTTCAGGTTCAGCGCCTCCGCGACAACGTCGACGAAAGGTTTCTTCTCCAGGGTCGCCTCAATCCCGGAGGACTTGTCGCTGGGGCGCAGTGAGATGGCATGGACCTGATCCATGATGGGTGGATAGAGGGTCACGAGGTCCCGATCGGCGAAAGTAAAGACCGTATCCAGATGCATCGCCGAGCGCAGTTTGGGCATGCCGGCCACAATCACCCGCTCGGCGGCGCCATTGGCAAACAGCGCGGCGGCGAGCTGAGAGATCCCTTGGCGTGAAGTCCGCTCGCTCATACCGATCAACACCACTTTGTTGCCCGCAACCAGGACATCCCCACCCTCCACAGTTGCCAGTCCGAAGTTCTTGTCCGGGTCGCCCCACCAGACTTTGACTCCGGCGTCGGCGAAACTCGGGTGAAACTTGTAGATGGCGGTGGTCAGCAGAGTCTCTTCCCGCCGCACCGGCCAATACAGCGGATTCAGGGAGACGCCGCCGTAAATCCAGCAAGTCGTATCCCGGGTGTAAAGAGTGTTAGGCAGGGGCGGCAGCAGATATTCAAAGACGCCGTGGGCCTCGCGCACCAGGGACAAGTATTCCGACCTTGCATATTCGTTCGGGATATCGACGACCGAAAGACCGCCGATCAGAAATTCCGCCAAAGCTCGGGGCTTCAGGCTTTCCAGGTAGCCCCGAGTGTCTTCTAATAGTCCCAGGCCAACGTTATTGGGGGTGATTTTGCGGTCGAGGATCCAGGATCGCGCCTCCGGGATGGCAACAACCTCCGCCAACAGGTTGTGCATCTCCACCACTTCCACTCCGCGTTCGCGCATTTTGTTCATGAAGTCGAAGTGGTCCCGTTTGGCCATTTCGACCCACAAAACATCGTCGAACAGCAGATCGTCGTTGTTGCTCGGGGTAAGGCGGATGTGTCCGAGCCCCGGAGCGCAGACCAAGACCTTGCGCAGGATGCCGACTTCAGAATGAACGCCGTAAGCCGGCGCCGCGCTGTTTGTATCGCTCATTTCAATCTCCTCCGTAATTTCATGGTGATTACATGGTGATCATACCAGTTACCAGGGCGGCAACACCGACACCCGCCCCGCCTAAAATAAGGGCAAATAAGCCCCATTCAGCCGCGGTAAATAGTCGTCCGGCCTGCTCCCGTTTAGCAGAGATGAATAACAGGGTGCCGGGCGCAAAAAGTATGCAGGAAAGCAACACATGTTTGAGTCCGCCCGCAATGAGCATGAAAATGGCATAGATGGTGGCGATCGCGGCAAAGATCATGTCCTTGCCAAGATCTCTCGACCTCTGTTGATAGGTTTCCCGCGTCAGGGTCAACTTGAGGCCGTAACCCGCCACCAGGACGTAAGGGATGAGAGTCATGGCACTGGTCATCTCCAGCGCCAAGTCAAACGCGTATCGTGCAAAAAGGGTCAGGATCAGGAAGACCTGCACCAGTATGTTGGTGATCCACAAAGCTGCCGACGGGACCTGGTGCGGGTTCTCGTGGCTCAGCGAGGATGGCACCAGCCCGTACTTGGCGGCGGAGTAAAGGACTTCAGCGGCCAGCAGCGACCATGCCAGATAGGCCCCGAGCACCGAAACGATGAGCCCCGCGCTGACGAACTTGAGTCCCCAGGGGCCAACTACGGAGGCAAAGGCTCCCGCCATGGAAGGCTGCCGTAATGCCCCCAGCTCAGGTCGCGACAGAACACCATAGGGCAACAGAGTCACCAGCACCAGCAGACAGAGCACACCGATGAAGCCGGCTACGGTGGCCCAGCCCACGTCCTCACGCCGTTTGGCATAGCGGGAGTAAACGCTGGCGCCCTCGATACCGATGAACACGAACACCGTTACCAGCATTGTGCTGCGTACCTGATTGAAAATATCGGCGCCGCTGTAATCGCCTCCGCCCCAAAAACTGTGGGCAAACATTTCATAATGGAAGGCGAACGCCATGAACACGATGAAAATAAAGATTGGAACAATCTTGGCGATGGTTACGACTTTATTGATGAAAGCCGCTTCCTTGATGCCCCGCAGGATCATGAAGTGCATCGACCACAGGATGATGGAGGAGACAAACACCGCGGCCGGTGTGTTGCCGTCGCCAAAGACCGGAAAGAAGGCCCCGAGGGTGGATTTGATCAGCACGAAGTAGGTGGTATTGCCGAGGCAGGTCCCGGCCCAGAAGCCGAAAGCGGCGGCGAATCCCAGATAGTCGCCGAACCCCTCCTGCGCGTAGGCGAAGATGCCCGCATCAAGGTCCGGCTTGCGCACCGCCAAAGACTGAAACACAAAGGCCAGCATCAACATTCCGAATCCCGCAATGAGCCAGGCAACGATTACCCCAAAGGGGCCGGTAGCTGCTCCTATACGGGACGGCAGCGAGAAAATCCCGGCCCCCACCATGGACCCCACGACCATGGCGGTCAGGGTCATGCGTGAAAATTTCTGGGTCGATTCCCCGACCCCGACGGCAGATTCATATTCCCCGTTAATCGCCATGCTTGAAGACTTCTGTTCGGATGCCATACCTTAACCTCCTCTATCATAAGAATTGCGGCGGCTCACCCGGACGCCAAACCGCGATGTTCTGCACTAAGGATGCACTGTGATGGGTTCCCACCCGCCCCCTAATGCCTTGTAGAGCTGCACCACGGTCACGAGCTGAGCCATGTGCACCGCAGCCAGATCCAGTTCAGCCGAAAAAAGCTGGCGGTCGGAATCCAGCACCGTTAGAAAAGACTCAAGCCCGCCCCTAAAGCGCTTCCTTGCCAGTTTGGAATACAGTTCATAGCTCGCAACCAGAGCTTCCTGTTCGTTGCGGACTTCCTCCAGTTTGCCGTGGGCCACCAGACCGTCGGATACCTCGCGGAATGCCTGGCGCACAGTGAATTGATAAAGGACCAGAGCTTGTTCTTTCTGGGCCTGGGTGCTCTTGAGGGTAAAGTAGTTGAAACCGCTAGTGAAAATAGGCACCGTCATGGTGGGTCCAATATTCCAGATGCTGGACGGTCCCGTGAACAGTTTCCCCAAATCGACGCTTTGCGTGCCGGCCAGACCGGTAAGAAAAATCCGCGGAAAAAAATTCGCCCGGGCGGAGCCGATGCGATAATTGCCGGCGACGATCCTTTCTTCGGACTGACGGATGTCCGGCCGCCGCTCCAGCAGGGAGGAAGGAAGCCCAGCGGGGACTGTGGGACGCACCACCAGATCTCTTAAGGGCTTGCCCCGTTGAATGGGTTGCGGGTTGTCTCCCAAAAGGATGCAGATTTGATTTTCTTTTTGGGCTATCAGGCGCTCCAGATCTGGAATCTTGACGCCGGCGGTATGGATCAGAACGTCCGCCTGAGCGACGTCCTCCCCGGAAACCAGCCCCTGTCGTTTACGCAACTCTACGAGGTGTCGGGACCTCTCGAAGGACTCGAGCGTGCTGCGGGCAATCTCCAACTGCCGATCCAGAGTGCGCAGCTCAAAATAGGCACGTGCCACATCAGCGACCACCGCAGCCCACACGGCCCTTTGTCCCCATTGGGACGCGTAAAAGTCTGCCTGGGCGGCTTTGGTCAGATTGCGCAGACGCCCAAAGATGTCGATCTCCCAGAAAAGATCGAAGTTGAATTGGGCCAGACTTCCAATGACATCGATTTCCGGTGGAACGGGCGGATTTAAACTGGTCCGGCTCACTCTCTCCCGTCGGTAGAGGGCTGTGCCGCCCACGTCGGGAAGCCAGGAAGAGCGGCTGACTCCCACCTGGGATCGAGCTTCGGCTACCCGGGCGACTGCCAGGCGGACATCGTAGTTTTGCACCAGGGCGGTGCGAATCAGGTCCTGCAGTACGGGATCGTCAAATATTTGCCACCAAGCCAGGTCCGCCAGACTATTGAGGTCAGGCTGCGGTTGGCCCCGGGCGGACTGAAAGCGATAATCCTGGGGCACCGCTCCAGGCTCGCGTTGGTATTTTGGAGCCATGCAGCCACTCAGAGACAAAGCAGCGATCAGAAGCCAAAGAACTCGTTTCATGACTGCCCCCCTTCCCCCGACCCCGCCGAATGAAACGTTGTGGTTTTATCCGCGCCGATTGCAACTTGAGACCCGCGCCGTTTATCCACTAGAGTCTGAATCATGTAATAAAGCACCGGAATGAAAAACAGACTCAGGACCGTAGCCGTGGCCATACCGGTAACAACGGCGGTACCCACCGACCAGCGGGCGGCTGCGCCCGCCCCGGAGGAGAGAACCAGGGGCATCAATCCGAACACTTCAGCCAGAGCGGTCATCAGAACCGCCCGGAAGCGCAACCGTGCTCCTTCCGCGGCTGCATCGAAGGTCGAATAGCCCTCCATGTCTCGCTTGTTCTTGGCAAACTCTACAATCATGATGGACAGCTTGGCGTTGAGACCGATGAGCATGACGATGCCTACCTGCACGTAGACGTCATTGGCCAGACCCCGGAACCAAATCCCGGCCAGCGCGCCGAAGACGGTGATGGGCAGTCCCATCAGCACTCCGATGGGGATGGCCCAACTCTCGTACAAGGCTGCCAGGGTCAGGAAAACGAACAGCAGGGAAAACGCAAAGATGTAAGCCGCCTGACCGCCGGCCAGCTTTTCTTGATAGGCCAGCCCGGTCCACTCATAGCCAAAACCACGAGGCAGCTCTTTTGACAGGCGCCCCATGGCGGCGATGGCCTGTCCGGAGCTGAAGCCCGGGGCGTACTGGCCTGAAAGTTCGGCAGAGCGAAACATGTTGTACCGATTGATGAGAGTCGGGCCGCTCTGAATGCTGGCTTGGACCAAGTTGCTCAGGGGAACCATGCGACCGTCATTGTTACGGACATAAATCTTACCAATGTCCTCCGGCCTTTCACGGAATTGCGGCTCAGCCTGAAGCATAACCCGGTAGACCCGGCCGAACTTATTGAAGTCGTTGATCGTGTAGCCGCCCAGGTAAAGCTGCAGGCCATCGAAAACATTTCTCAAGGGTATGCCCAAAGTCTGGACCTTGTCGCGATCGATATCCAGCTTCACCTGCGGCACGTTGACCTGAAAGGTATTGAACAGGGCAGCGATGGCCGGTTCCCGTGCGGATGCGGCCACCAGACTCTGGGCCACCTGGAAGAGTTCCTCCGGAGTGCGCGCCGAGCGGTCCTGAAGCTGGTACTGAAAACCGCTGACATTGCCCATGCCGGGAATTGAGGGTAAGGAATAGACAAACGCCCGGGTCCCGGGATAGCCGGCAAATTCCCGGCGTAACTGCTGCATGATTGCCGAAATTTTCATATCTTCGGAGATGCGTTCATCCCAAGGTTTCAGGGTCATGACCAGGGTGGCCGCATCCGAACTGAAGGTGTTGGTCATGAGATTAAAGCCGCCCCAACTGAGGACGGTTTGGATACCGCTGACTTTGTCGGCAAACTGCTCAGCCCTGGATAAAATCGCGCCTGAACGCTCCAGGGAACTGCCCGGCGGTAGGTTGAAGGTGGCAAAGACGACTCCCTGGTCTTCCTCGGGAACCAAACCACCGGGAAGGATTTGCAGCAGTCTGCCGGCCCCGAAATACACTGCCACGAGAACAATCAGGGCCACCACCAGGCGGCGCATGAGGAACCTTACTCCATTGAGGTAACCGGAGGTAGTGAGGTCGAAAAGCTGGTTGAATTTGCGATTGAAGGCCCCCATAGGCCCCTTCACGTCTTTTTTGGGGCGCAGGATTTTAACACACAGCGCCGGCGTAAGAGTCAGAGTCACCAGGATGGAGAGGAAGGCGGCGCAGCAAAGGGTTATGGCGAACTGCCGGTAAAGCTGACCGGTAATGCCTCCCAGGAAAAGGATCGGAATATAAACTGAGAGGAGCGCGCAGGCTACCCCAATGATCGGCCGGGTGACTTCGTCCATGCTTTTTTTCGTGGCCTCAAGGGGGCTCAAACCCTGCGCCATGTGCGCCTTCACAGCCTCGACGACTACGATGGCATCGTCCACCACGGAGCCGATAGCCAGGACCAGCCCAAACAAAGACAGCGTGTTGATGGACAACCCCAAAGCCGCAAAGGCTGCAAAGGTGCCCACCATTGGCACTGGCACAACCAGGCAGGGAATCAACGTGGCGCGGAAGTTTCCCAGGAAGACCAGCACAACCAGCATGACCAGGCCCAGGGCCTTAAATATGGTGAACATTACTTCCTTGAGCGCAGCCCGCACGAACAAGGTATTGTCGTAGGAGACCTCATATTCCAGACCCGATGGGAAACTTGTTTTGGCCTCCTCCATGAAGCTCCGGACCCGGTTGGCCACGTCCAGCGCGTTGGCTCCCGGAAGCTGGTAAATCACCATGGTGGTAGCAGGTTTGCCGGCCCGTCGGGAAAAGGAGGTATATCTGCGGGCGCCTAATTCGGCTCTGGCCACGTCTCGCAGGCGCAAAATCGAACCGTCCGGATTAGTGCGGAGAATGATATTGTCAAATTCCTCCTCATCGGTCAGACGCCCTTGAGCGTCTACAGAGTATTGGAAGTCCAAACCGGGTGACGCGGGAGGCTGGCCGACCTGACCGGCCGGGGCCTGGATATTCTGGTCCTGCACCGCCCGAGCCAGATCTCTGGGCGTGAGTCTCAGGCTGGCAAGCTTGTCGGGATTCACCCAAAGCCGCATGGCATACTCCCGCTCACCCACGATTGCGATGTTGCCGACCCCGTAAATGCGGCTGATGCCATCGTACAGATTGAGCAAGGCGTAGTTGCTGAGAAACAGATCGTCAAAAGTATTATCCGGGGAGTATAAAGACAGCACGACGAGCATGTCCGGCGAGGCTTTTTGCACGGTGATGCCGAAGCCCGTTACCTCGGGCGGCAAGGCTCGCTCAGCCCGGCTGACACGATTCTGGACGTCCACCTGGGCGATATCGATGTCGGTGCCCACGGCAAAGGTACAGGTCAGGAAGTAGCGACCGTCGCTGGTGCTGCTGGAGGACATGTAAATCATATTCTCCGCCCCGTTCACCTCCTGTTCGATGGGGATAGCGACGTTTTCTTCCACCACCCGGGCGCTCGCCCCCGTGTAAAACGTTTCAACGGTGATGGTGGGGGGGCTGATGGGAGGGTATTGCGCAATCGGCAGACTGAAAACAGCCACCAAACCCGCAATGACAATCACAAGGCCAATGACCATGGCAAAGATGGGCCGGTCAATGAAGTATTTGGACACTGCCCTCAGCTTCCTTTCTTTTCTTGGCTAACAGTTTTCAGCACGGGCGTAACTTTTTGCCCGGGGAGCGCCCGCTGCAGGCCCTCCACCACCACCCGTTCACCGGCGTGGAGCCCCTCTTTTACGATGAAATAGTCCTGGTAGTGGCCTCCCAGCACGACAGTGCGCAAAGCGACCTTGTTGTCGCTGCCCACTACGAGAACACTCTGCACTCCCTGCATGACCTGCCTCGCAACTTGAGGTACCAGGAGGGTATCCGGTCGCTGCTCCAAGACTACCCGGATACGGCCGAAAAGGCCGGGCCGGAGCAGCTGTTTCGGGTTGGGAAAGCTCACATACACGTTCAAAGTGCCGGTGGTGAGGTTCAGAGCCGGGTCCACAAAACTCAGATCGCCACGAAGCGGGTAGACGGAATTGTCTGACAAGACCAATTCAAAGGGTGCGGCGCCCTGTTCCGCCGGGAACGGGTTTCCCTCCTCGAACATTTTGGCGCGGCGCAGGTAGTCACCTTGACTGATGCTGAAGACAACTCTCATGGGGTCCAAGGAAGAAATTGTAGTGAGAAGGGTCTGATTTCGCGCAACCAAGTTGCCCACCGCTACTTCTTCCTTGCCGATGATGCCCGTTATGGGAGAACGTATCTCAGTGAATTTCAAATCCAACTCGGCCCCGGCTATGACAGCCTTGGTTCGATCAATAGTAGCAGCGGCTAGCTCAACCGCCGATTCGGCATTGTCCAGGTCCATCTGAGGGGCGGCATCTTCAGCTACCAGGGGCTGCAGGCGCGCCACGTCCTTCCGGCCTTGTCTCAGAGACGCCTGAGCTTGGGCCAAAGCGGCCTTGGCCTCCTGCAGGGCCGTCTTGTAGGGCCGCTGATCGATAACAAACAGCAGTTGCCCAGCCTTCACCTGGCTGCCTTCATGGAACAAGACCTTTTCCAGGAAGCCCTCCACCCGGGCTCGTATCTCCACCGTTTCGCGGGCCTCGGTGCGAGCCACGTAATCCCCGACAATGGGGACGGTCTGTGAAATCACCGGTGCGACTACAACCTCCGGAGGTGGACGGTCCTGCACCTTTGCTGTCTGCTCCTTGGAGCCGCAAGCGCTGAGAAGAAGCAAAAAAACGATCAGGCCGATCTGCTTAAGAGGCGAAAGACTCTGCCGGCCAGTGAGATATCGGGTCTTAATCATGGATAACCTTTCGCGGCGGGTGGTCCGCCTGGACCACGCCACCGTTTATCAGCTGAAGTCCGCCACCTTACTGGCTCTGTCGGCCAGCCTGGAAGCCTTGATTGAATGCCCTCTGATTGCTCTCGACATGTCTGCCGTAGAGGAATCCACCGGTTCCGCCGGCCGCACCGCCAATCGCAGCGCCCAGAGCAGCATTGCCGGCAAGGGCCCCGATGGCAGCCCCACCGGCAGCCCCCATGGCACCTCCACTGAGCGTGCGTTGCTGAGTGTCCGACATGCCCGCACAACCCACCAACGCCAAGCTGATAGCTAAAACAGATACGATCAGAATCTTCCTCATGGTATGCTCCTTTTATTTTCGATTGTTATTCTTTGCAGGGCCACTTTTCCGTTAAAAACATGAATAATGTATCTACTGGTGCTTCCTTCATATGTTCCGGATGAGCTTTGGCCCATTTCACATACATATCAATTGCGGCATCGCGCGAAGGGGCGGGATCGGGAAAACACACCAGACGGACGCCTTCCGGTCCGGAGGCAAGCGCATCATAGTATGCATAAGCACCCACCAAATAGCCCTGACAGAAATGAATGGCCGCGGTGTAGAGGGGATCATCCGGGGCAGTGGTGCACAGATCGACAATATCGTCCGTCGAGTCGACAATAAAATCCTGCTGTTCCGTTGCTGCCGACACCAAGGTGGGTATCGATAGAACCACCGCAAACATCACACAAATCAACTTTCGCTTCATAACAATCCTCCTTGTTGCTTTGTTCAACACCAGTCAGGCAGCCCTACGCCGCCTCCTGACCAATCCAATGGCAAAAATCAGCACGCCTAAAGCCGCCGCGATATGTTTAAGGGTATGGCCGCTGATGACTTTCAGGATTTGGAAAATAGGTTTATCGAGCAATTCAAGGATCTTGGCCAACACGTACATGAACAACAATCCCCATACGTAAGAGTTTGGCTCAAATGTGGGTGGATAGAGCCAAATAATGAAGGGAATTAAAAGCATTGGCAAGAATTGGACGAGTATGTAAATGCGGAGATCGCCACCGTCATTGTTGTCGGTAAACCGCCACCAAACAACGGAGAAGATCCCTAAAAGCAGAAGGGGGACAAGAAGTTTTTTGGCAATAGCCTCATTCATGTACTCACCCACGATGATGGCTACGAAGCTCATAAAGGAAATGGTCATAGGCAACCTGTCCCAAACGAGAGTTGAATCATTTGGGTTGAGATGAAAATAACCTGAGCCGAATGCGACCAGAGAAGCACCAACAAAAAAAGTGAGGTAAGCGGAGCGCAGGGAGGGAAGGCAGCCGGAGGGAGTTTTTTTTCTGAAGAGGAGCAAGCCATAGATGCCGACTAGAAGAAACGGCAAATTGGAAATCACGTCAAAAAAGTTGGGAATGCCGAAAAATGAGCGATGATCGGCGAATTGATAATACGCTTGAGATTGGGGAATGCGACCATACAGAGCCAGTGCTATAGTAAATACTACAGCGATGCATGCTAACGCTATGAGTCTTTTATCTGAAAAAGAATGTCTGTGCATCGCGGTGCCCCTTATCGTGTGCCTCTAAAGACCCTATGAACCGTTTATTAAAGTCGAAAATGAATTCACTGCCTGCTGACAGTGACAAGAAAAAGTCCTGAGCAGTTTCCGCTGACCCAGATCCAATTGTTCCTATAACCCCAGGAGTTGGCATTTCGGCATGATGCACCGGTTTCAGATGTATCTGTCAGCAGGCGGGCGCCTACGATCTGTCCGGCGGCAAAACATCGCGTCATTCGATTCGTGCCGGCTCTGGATGTGCCAGAAGAACACGAAATCCGTGTCTCAAATGTCCCGGCAACGGCTTCGTCGCTTGCTGCAGTGCCGCTTAGTGCCCTGGGCTCTTTCGAATTCATCCCCGTGCAGCCAACGACTAATGTCAGCAGGAAGAGGAGGATCGAAACCCTGGTCGTGAATATTCTTCCGTTTTTGCTCATGGTGGACCTCCATATCCTTCATGCTGCCTAAGCACCAAGAAGGCAGAGACAAATGAAAAATTCAAAAGGCCAGCAATGCTTGGGGGAAGTACCGCCCCGGTTTGAGTTCCTCCCTTTTGCAACTGTTAGTTGGACACACATGACCCCGTGGGTATTGAAAGTCCCCCTTTCGCAAAGGGGGATTTAGGGGGATTTTAAATAAAAATCAGCAGGTTGAGCAATCCCCCCAACCCCCCTTTGAAAAGGGGGACTTTGAATTGCTCCATAACTGGATGAAGACTTCCGCCCGGCTGTACTGCTAGTTTCAATGTCAAACCTGGTTCAGAACCTGTAAATCAGGTTCAAATTCACTACGTTGACGTTGTTGGTACTATAGTCCCCAACCAGATTTCCCCTAAGAAATCCCTCTTTGTTGATGCCGGCAGATCCAAGATCGATGAATTCATAGGCGAGCCCTAACGTGAGGTTTTTGCTCCAGTCGTATTGAACACCGGCGGCGTAACGGAAATTTCTGTCAAAGGGCATGTCCGGTGAGCGGTTCGATTCAGTACTGGGGGAACTGTCATAGGCAAACCCTGCCGACAGAAGCCATGGTTCACACACCCTGTATTGAGCTCCTATGGCTGCGTGCCACGTATCCTTGAATTCGACGTTGTTGTTGAAGCTTCTTGTCGTTTCCGGGTTGACGCTCAAAGAGATGTCGACATCACCAAACTGACTCCAGTCCTGCCAACCGAAGTTGCCCATGATGGCAAACTTGTCGGTGATTTGCTGATAACCACTCACCATGATCCACTGCGGGATGGTGAAGTCCATCCCGACATTTCTGCCGATCAACCCCAGTCTGGAAAGGACCCCGCCCAAAACCGGCCCCACCCCGTTCAGTTCAGGCGCATCGTTGAAGCTCACATGCACCGGCGAATAGTAGGTGAGGCCAAAGCGCGTTCCTTTCTTCGGTTCAATGAGCAAGCCGAAGCCACCGCCAAACCCAAAATCGTCGTCCTCATATTTGAGTTGACCATCCGGCTCAACCAAAATGTTGCGGATAGCCGTCTGGCTGTGCAACATTGAATACAAAACGTTGAACATCGCTCCGATGGACAGCCAGTCATTCACTTTGTAGGCAACCGAAGGCGAGAGAGCGAGTGTCAGGAAATCTGATTTTTCAACATAGTAGCGACCCACCCAGTTGTCACCATAGTCAAGCCCCAAACCGAAATAAGAGAGCAAACTGAATCCCATCTTGAATCGATCGGAAAAGCTGTGGACATAATATCCGCCTAATGAAGGAAGAACTCCGCCCGCATTGCCTCCATCCGTTCCGCTAAAAGTAGTTTCCGCGCTTGGGTGGAACCTTGAAGTGACGATCAAAGGCTGCGCCCCGACGAGTAACTGAGATCGGTCAAGACGGGTCATGCCGGCCGGGTTGGTGAAGGCGGTTGAGGCATCTTCAGCCAATGCAGACCAACCCGCTGAAGCCGTCCCGGTAAGAGGAGAATTGATTTCATAGAGAATCAACCCGGCCGCAAAGCTCAAACTTGAAAAAAACACCAGCACAATGACCATGGGAAAAACACAGAATGCTTTCCTCATCATGCATCATCCTCCCATCGGCACGACCTAATGACAGCTAACATCCCGCTGGACTTTCCGAGTCTCAACCTTTGCGCGAAATTAGGACCGGCACCGGCTCGAAACCGTTCTTCATTGAAAGATTTTTCATCCTTGCCAAAAAACTGTTGGGAATCCGGCATTAGCTTCCCCTCCCGGTTATGGAAAAAGCTTGTCGCCCACCGGCGTCGTCCACCCACCCCAAAGTGCGGCTCTCAAGGTAATCGTAGAAAGGATTGTACCTCAACCGCAGCAACCAATCAGACGAGATCCTCAGTAATCCGCGCTCACCGCGAATTGCCATCTGACCGAGAAACAGGACCTTGTCATCTTCAGGGAGCCGCTGACCGTAGAGAGGATCATCCAGGGGAAATGGCAGTGCGACATGGGATAGGGAGATCACCTCGGCCGGCCAGGACAGATCAAGGCGTTTGATCTCTGCAGCGACCTTTGACAAGGGCGCCTTGCGGCGGGCGAGAACCTGGCGACTCTGGGGGCTCTCGTTGGTGACCAATGTGACAGTGAACGGCAAGGTCTCGTCGGTCATCAACCGATCGGACAAAGGCGCCGGATCGTTGATCAACAAAGTGGCCTTGGCAGCCAAGCGATTGATGTCGAACAAAACGAGTTCATGGCCATCAGGCGCCAAGTGCTTGAGGAAATTATCAACCAAGGCATTCGTGGAAACTGTTGCGTCGACGGCGGATTGAAAAACCAGAGTCGGTGGAAAATTTTTTATGGGGCCGGACCGTCCTCTATCTGCGATGCGCCTTGCCACATCGCGGGTCAAGCGGTAAACCTGGATGCCGGCATTGGTCGCGAAGGAATTGTATTTGAAAGGATCGAATTCGGGCTCGATCGACAGCCAAGCGAAACGACCCAGCCCGGGAATAACAGACAACCCGTTCATGAGGCCTGCCAGTTTGGCCGCCGGGTGGAGGCCGATGGCCGGAGAAATCAACACCAAGCTGGCGGGCAACGGCGAAGCTTTTCCTTCCAGCGCATCGAGGGCGAAATTCAGAGCTAACGGGGCCCCGGTCGAATAGCCCAGGATGTGGATCGGTTTCTGTCCCACTTTGGATGCGAGGTGCGCCATGCTAAGCCGCACTGCGGCGGCCATGTCCTCCCATTTAACGTTCAATAGCCCGGATGGCGCAGTTCCGTGACCGGGCAAGCGCAGACCAATGACCCAATAGTTGCGTTGGTTGAGCGCCGCACCCAAGGCCCGAAGGCTGTATGGAGAATCCGACATGCCGTGCAACAGTAGGGCGCCGCCGACAGGCGAGTTTGTGGACAGCTCGAAACTGCGGTTCCAGTTGGGGTTGCGGCGTTGCGGGTCAGCAGCACTGCCGGCGCTGTAGCGGACGAGTGCATATGCAGGCCCGGTTCCAACGCGGCCGTAGACTTGCTCCTCCAGCTGAGTGAACAACTTGTCTTCCAGATGCCTGTAGTCGTCAAGGCTTCGGATTGCATCCACTTTTTGTGCTGTAAATTCCGCCGTCAGTATTTCGGTATGCCAGGGCTCAAGACAGGGGCCGCCGCGCCCGGCGACATACACAATCATTACGACCCCAATACAGCCGAACAGGCCCCAGATGAGGTACCGACTATTCCGTCCAAACATGCGGGCACGCTCCTTCATTCCCGGGCAGAAATCTGATTAGTAAGGGTGGCAAGACCGTTAAAGCCGGCCGGGTCTGAAGCCAATGATCGGGCCGTTGCATCACCGCCCACGGGTCAATACCCAGTATACGGCGCCGGTTGGTGTTTCTATCCGATATTCGGGTCGGCTGCTCGGCATATCGACATTGACCAGCCTTAGGTACAAATCATCGAAAAACTGCGGTGTTTCCAGGCTGAAATTATGAAAATTGCGGGTCCGATTCACCGGCGTCACATCCACCAGAGTGACCAATTCTTTGTTCGGTTCAACTAATTCGAAAATTCTGGCGGCGGCTTCCAACTGGTCCGGATTCTGTGGATTCAACGTGCTTTCGCCCAAGCGTCTGCCTCGGTTTAGAATGCGACTCATCAACAATGCACGATCATTGGAGGACACATACACGGTGAAATTCCTGGCCAGGGCGGCGATCTCTCGTTTAAACTGATTGTTAAATTCCTCTTTATCAACATCCGGCGCCGTCAGCACCACTTTTTCGATCTCGGTTCCCCCATCGGCCAAATCGGCATCGCGATAAAGAATGTGAAAAGCATCAACGACCACCTGACCGCCCATGCTGTTGGCAACCAGCCATAATCTGCGCGGCTCGACTTGGCGAATGACCAGTGCCAGCGTCGAGGCGAGTTCAGCTCCGGAGTCACTTGCAATCCTCTGTGCGCGTCGATACCCCTGCGGTGTCGATCCCTGATCGCCCGGCCAATCGAAAACCAATACCGGGGAATCGATGTCCAAGACGTGACCGAGAAATGCGGTCTTGCGCAGTGCCGAGGCAAAGCGCTCTCTGAATCCGTTCACATTGATAAGAAGCGAACGTAACGGGGTAGCTTTGACCTGTTGTCGGATCTGCGAAATGAATTCGTTCTGATCAAGCAGTTGCACTCGTTTGAGCTGTATTTCCCTATTTTGGAACCAATCGGTCGGGTTGATGATCATGCCGATACCCAACGTGGGTTCAATCATGGTGTCAAAAAAACCGAACTTGAGCTTCTCTTCCCGTTGGTTGCCGAAGCATTCCTCCAGCGGTCCATCCTGGCATTCCAAGCGACGGTTGGTAACAAAAAAAAACCGATATATATTTCGCGCGCCCAGCTTGGCCACCAGCATTCGTCGAAATTGAAAAGCCTCGGCTCGTTCCAAAGCGAGACGTGTGGGCCGGTAGAAGAAGATTGCCAGTCCCACGAGAAGGAGCACGACCAGCGCCGTGCTAATCAAAATAAGACGTTTGAAACGAATCATAACGCCCTCCGCTTATGGCGCTCCGCACAAAAGCTGAACATCGATGCGATCTATGCTTGGCGAGGTGTTGCCAGTACGTTATCTTTGCAAACACTCATGCCGACATTAAAGCCGAGAGATTCTCAAGGGTTTAACAAGACCACGACGAAACCGTAGATCCCCATCAGCAGCAGCAGGGTCGCGGCGAGGAGACCGAGAGGCCAAGGCTCGACGCGAGGGTAGCCGCTCTTCCGGAGCCGCTTCTCGGTCCGCACGTGCTGGAGTATGGCTGCGAAAAGCCCCAGAATGCCGAGGAGGATGAAACCTCCGCCGAAGACCTTGGCGGTGTATAAGGGATCGGCTTCCCTGCCGACTTTTTGCAGGTACTCCAAAGCCCTACCGATGCCAAAACCAAAGCCAATCAAGGATAGCGAAGTGCGGATCCACGCGATCAGAGTGCGGTCATCTGCCCAATGTGTTCGGTCAGCGGCCATGGCAGTGCGCTCGCGGGCCAGCTCAGTACGCTCGCGGGCCAGCTCGGTGGCCATGTCTGCTTTTGTCAAATCCTGGTTCATTTTTGTTTACCGCTTCGCTTTCTTTAGGTATTCCAGTGCATCCTTAGACCTTACGAATTTGAGACCTTCCGAACTTGCCAGGCAAGATAGCCGATGGCACCGCCTTCGCTGAGAAGCACGATGCCAAACAGCGGACACAAAATCCAGATCGCCGTAACCGGCAGCTTGCTCCAAGTGAAAATTGCCGCCACAATTCCGATCAAGCCACTGGCAAGAACCCATTGCCAGTTGGGCAGGGGTCGGATCGTCAGGGCAAGGATCAACTTGGAGATGCCTTCTGTAATAAAGTAGACAATGAGAAGCATTGTCAGGACAAAGAGCCGCTCTCCTGGAATGCGCAAAAACATCAACCCGATGATCACGGAAACGACAACCGACAGTAGTTGTACCCAGAAATGGGGCACATTCCGGGCTCCGATCAAACTGGTGCCTTGGACAATACCGCTGATAATGAGCAGCCAACCGAGCAGACGCGGAACCGCGGAAGATGAGAGGATGGGGTACACAAATGCAAACGCGCCGGCCAGCATCATCAAGCTGCCCTGTACGATGTACCAGATAGAATAACGTTTGATCGTCTGCCGCATGGCCTCACGCATTACTTGAGAAGCGGATTCCAATGATATTTGATCGTTCATGTGACCTCCCATCATGTCATCTGGCGTTTGCTCCAGACCGAGTATGGAACGGCCAGAAGCGCCCCCAAGATCAAATAGGTCAAAAGTGTGGGTATAAACTGCTGTCCATAATCGGACAAACCCGCGATAAACAGGGCAAGCCCAACATTGCGCGCAATGTTGGCGATGGCGAGAACAGAACGCCGCTCCTGCGGTGGACCGCTCAGCAGGTGGCCGATGGCCAGCGCCGCCGCCACCATGATGACAATCGCGGCGGAGGGCAGCCATCCCAACCACAACATCGCCCGAAGATTTGGTGCAACAACAAGAAGAACGATCACCGCGAGGAATAATAGAATAAATAAGACATTTGCGATCACCTTCACGGGCTTGGCAATACGCTCGGCGATACCCGGCGCAAAGCGCTGGATGAGCAGCCCGATGATCACCGGCAAAAAGGTGACTTTGCCGACCTGCAGGGCTACGTCAAAGGGGGTCACACGCTCGGTGGCCAACTCAAAAAAGCTAAAAATCGCCAGGATGAGCGGCGTAACCAGGACCGCCAGCAGGGCCAACGTTAGCTGTAGACTGGCGGCATAGTCCGGGTCTCCGCCGGCCATCTCGGTTCGTTTAGTCGTGAGTGGGGCTCCCGGCGCAGCAGCCAACACCGCCAGCCCGTTGGCGACGGCGGGCGGCAAGTCAAACAGCCGCAGCAACAGACCGACCACAAGAGGAACCAGTACAATCACTGCCAGCAGGGAACGCAACAGTAATGCAGGGCGATTCCCCAGAAAGGTCAGCTTCTCAAAGGAATGGATGAGCCCGAGAGCGAACATGAGCACAAAAATCGTCAGCGTAACGAAACTGAGGATAATCACGTTGTCCATTACAGCAATTCTCCGGTTTGGCATCACCCTTCAAAATGCTCCGGGTTTTGTTCGGAATCCGAAGGTCTTTGACGCGATACTTATTCGCCTGCGGCCAGGTGTGAGCCCTGCCAGGGCCAGCGGCCCGTGACTTCCAGTTCCAAAACAAAGTGTAAAAATGTCCGGATGAGCACGAGCAGCCCCAGCATCCCGAGCGTCTCGAAGCTCAGATCGATGGTTATGGTGAGGATGATATCGGCGGCCACCAGCAGATCGAGGGCCAGCAGCAGCGTGTGGCCGAAGCCCTTGCGGAATTCTCGAAACGCTTCATGCCGCTCCGTCACCCGGAATATCCGCCTGATGAAATGCCCCATCGAGAGCCCGAATCCCAAGATCAGCACCGCGACCCCAAACGCCTCGAAAGCAACAGCTGTCATCTTGAAGAGTCCCGCCATCAATTCCTCAATTCTCGTAACCCGTTGATTTCATTTCAACCACTAAGGACGCGAAGGTCACGAAGAGGAATTTATTTAACCCCTTGTCGTCTCTTCGTGTTTCTTCGCGCTCTTAGTGGTGTGAATCAATAAGTGCAAAAGCACAGAGTTAATCCAATTAGCCTTCAAGGACCTTGCGAAGCTCATCTTCCGCGTCAACAGTTAGCGAGGTTTGCAGAACTTTCCCTTTGAAACCTTTTTGCTTCAGCCTTTCGAGGACTTTTTCGCCGGTCGCCTTGCGGAAAAGGATAAAGAGGGCCGACGTCCCCTCTGTGAGGTTTGCCGCCAGTTCCTTAATGAATTCATCACTGATCCCGATGTCTTGCAATCTACCCGATAGCGCACCGGCGCCGGCCCCCACGGCTGCGCCTAACAGCGGGTTGAGGAAGACCATGCCGATGAGCATTCCCCAAAATGAGCCACTCACCGCTCCCGCGGCGGTCAAGTTAAGGGCCTGGTGCAGCTTGACCTTGCCTTTTTCATTCTTGGTGACCACCACGACGTCGTCCATTTCAATCAAATACTCTTTCTGCATCTTGGCAAGCTCGGCACGCATGTCAAAAGCCGCTTCCTCATTATCGAACTCAATCACGACTAGATTACTCATGGGTAATACTCCTCTTTTAGTTATTAGTGAGATTCCATATTGAGTGGCGCTCACACCAAACGCGACATCACCGACAAGGTCCCCCGAGGCGGTCAAAACCATCCGGCCCGTATCCTTGGATCAACAACATCGACTTCATGATTAGATCCTTTGTTCACATGAGAGCATTCAATTCACTCAAGTTCTCAATTAACAGACCAATGCCGATGACTCGGAGACCGTGTTAATAATAATTTCGGGCGGGCGAATTAAAAGGCTCCTGGTCCCCATCAACACGGCGAACCGGTCCGAGCACAGATGTTTATCCAACGCTTCCCGACTTACCCACTGAAGAAAAAGAGTGAAGTTGTTTTCATGTTCGATATCTCGGAAGACGTGATGGCTCAAACAGCCCTTTTCATTTCGCGTAGGAATAATGAGTGCGAGCAGCGTTTGTTGGAGCTCCAAGCACTTCTCAGGAAGGGCTCTCATCTTTATGATGGCAATGATCATAAGCACCTTTCTGTGACAAAGGAGACACGTTTCCAAGACCCCTCGCCAACTGTGAAGACTTCCAGTTTTAGCCAGCCACCACCAAAAATCGCGTAGCGCAGCCCTTTAGCTTTGCTTAGACGGCAGTCATGAAGGGCTGCGCTAAGAGAGAAAGAAAGTCCCCCGATGGAATCCAGCTAGCTCCAACCCTGACGGTAGTAGAACGCGACCGTCTTATAAGCAAACCGCTCTGCCAGCCGATCTATATCGGCCTGGATGTCTGCTCTGACTTCCCTGACGGTGGCAAGCCCTCCTTTGACAAACACCGGGACCAAAAAGCCGGTCGCGGCAGCTACGCCTCCCGGCAGCGCCATGCCTGGCATCCTGCTGCCCCGTGCCTGACCTTCCACCTCTGAAATGCGTTGCAGCCCAGTTTCCATCATCTGGTAAACCTGCACCTCGACCCGCAGCAAAGGGCTTCCCGCCCCAAAGCCAATCACCATTCGTTGCGCCCGGCTTCCCTCCTGGATCGTAACGAACTGGCCCTTCACGACCAACGCATGAAGCGGCACTGGAGTCGAGTCCGTGGCGCGCCGCGCGGCAATGCCGACCGCTGCAAGTTTTTCGACCACATCCTCGGAGAAGGACTTGGCAATGGCTCGTCCACGTTCAATCTCCGCTGTGGGCGGAGCGTCGTCAGACGCAACGATGAAATCGTAAATAAGCAGCACAGGCGGCCGTGGCAGTGTTTTCTTTTCCACGAGTTGCCCGGTCCTCTGGGTCGTTGCACTGGCGCAACCCATCACAATGGACAGCACAAGACCACCAACCAGGTACGTAAACTTTTTAAAGAACTTGATTGTTTGCTTCATACCGCTCTCCCGTCGAATTATGGATGGGAATTGCTCCGGAGATGGACGTATCACCGGATCGACATCTATCTGGAACCAATCTACGTCATTTACAGGCGAGCTCCCCAAGACCCGGAAGCACCACTACCCTGTTGTCAAGATCCGTGCCAGCAGAGTTGATTCGCGGCTTGTGAAGCTAACATGTTGTTTTCTGATATAATTTAGTAAAAATAGAACTCGGAAGGCCTTATCCGTTTGTGCCCATATATGGCCAATTGCCCATATATGGGCACAAACGGATGCAAAAAGGTTGATGGTTGAGAGTGCGCTTAGCCTCAGAGCAGTCTCGCCAAAACAAGAACATAAATCACCGCGAAAGTCAGCTGTACTGCAGTCAAGGGAACTCCGTATCGGGCGAAGGTAACAAAACTCAAAGGTCTGCCGTGGGTGGCGCAGATCCCGGCGCTCACCACATTGGCGGAAGCGCCGATCAGGGTCGCGTTGCCGCCCAATGTCCCACCGAACATCATGCCCACAAAAACAGGCAAAGTGAAAGCGGGCCAAGCAGTGAAAGCCGCCCCCAGAGCAAGCTCCGGCACGAACTCGGCTGCCACCAGATACCCTTTTACCACCAGAATCATCGCCGCAACCACGGGGATATTTGCCAGTAAACTGGACGCTACGGCTACGCCCCCGAGCATGACCACGGCCACCGTGAGCAGTTGCGTTCCAAACCATCCATACATACTGCGAGAAATGCTCTGCAGAATGCCGGTTCTGGTAAACGCCTCCACCATAAGAAACATGCAGGTGAGGAAAAGCAGGGTCTTCCAGTCCACGTCCTTAAGCACCTTGTCTATGGGCTCGACTTTCACCCCATAAATGACAAGAAGCGCCAAAGAAGCGCCGATAATGGCCACGGAAGGAGGAACCAGCGGGTTCGGCAACATTTCTCCGAAAAGAAAAAGCAAAATCATCACCGCCAGCACGAGCAGGGCCATTACGCAAAAGCTGGGGCGCTCCAGGGGTGGCAGCGGAAGATCCGAAGGCAGGGATCGTTTGGTTTGCCAAATGTCCTTCATGAGCCAAGGGAGGACCGGTACCAATACCAGAAGGGCAAGCAGCCCGCCCAGACTCACCCTTTGGAGATACAGACCGAAGCTCATGCCGATAGAGCTCCCAACCAGGAAGGTTGCAGGGTCTCCCACCAAGGTCAACAATCCTGCTGAATTGCTGACAATGGCCGTAAGGACAACGGGCGCCACGTAATCAATATCAAGGACCTTTGCGACACGGATAATGATAGGGGCCAGCAGAATCACCGCCGTTGCATTGGGGAGAACGGCGCAAACGGGGGCCGTTAGGACGATGATCCCTAATAGGAAACGCTTGCCGCTCCCCCCGGTCGCCCGCAGAAAGCGCGTACCAAGCTGATCGAAAATTCCCGTAGGTACCAAAGTTCGG
>Ga0210077_1000201_pt1 | contig 26381 bp, 30 predicted proteins | sample RushMan_CattailN_5_FD_185556 | JGI IMG/M metagenome (GOLD analysis project Ga0210077, IMG submission 185556) | Wetland microbial communities from San Francisco Bay, California, USA, that impact long-term carbon sequestration -... | ecosystem: Environmental > Aquatic > Marine > Wetlands ... | reverse complement strand
ATAGGCAACAAACTCTTAAAACACTTTCTAAAACACCAAAAAAGCGCCGTGATTCCATGCCAGTACTGCGGCGGACTGATGCTGCAGACCGCCATGTTCTGTTCAAACTGCGGAGCCAAAAGAAAAAACTGAAAAGCTAAATCCAAGTCCTGAAACCCCTTTGCCGAAAGGATGAGATTTCGGGAAGAAAAAGTAACATTAAACAGGTTTCTACTTCCCTCGCAATTGGCAGAAGCATGAGTATTATACGTTAACTCATACTCTACAAACATAGGTAAGCACAAACAGTCTTAGTCAAGAAATGTTGACAAAGCCTTAGTCAAGAAACCTTGATAAAAACGCTTTTACCACGGAAAACAGGTTCATACTAAACAGGTAAAAAGAGATTTGGTGCTTATGAAAAGGATACAAGTAATAACTGCAATTACATTTTTTATGATAGGTTTAGTGATTGGTCTTTTGGGCGCCTCTTGGTACAACAATGTAGATTGGTCTAAAACAGGTAACGAGGTTAGGATTACTAATTTTGTAGCAGATATGAGTTGGTTTAACCCAGTTGGCGTAACTATGGCTTTTATCTTTAACGTAACAGTAGAAAATGGTTCTAATCAAAACGTAACTGGTACTCAGGTTACAATTTACAGATTGGATGTGCAGAATTCAAGCATTCCTGATTATTATCCATTAGTGAATGTTGGAGTTATTGAGCCAGGCGGAACTCGTCAAGTTAGGCTTGACTTCTTTTTTGGCTTGGAAAGGTATAGTGAGTATAAAGCTTCAAATTACTTGGTTATCCTTAGTGCCAATGGTACCACAGTTTTAGATGAACGCAAGCTATTGTGATACATGAGACAGCAATTTGCCCTCATTGAATTAGAAATAAGAGCTCTGTTTACATTGGTTTTAATGCTTTAATTTTTTTTGTTGGTCTGCTTCAAGGAACGCAAACACTAAAAGAGAATCATGTGAAAGTTTATTCCATCATCCTAAATTTCAATACTGCTAATCTTGATACTAGTAAATTTGTGAATTTATTAGTTGGTAAATTTACCAATTGGTAAATTTCGTGAGTCTTTATATTCACAATTGTCCGCGTTTTCTTTTGATGATAACACATGAAGGAAATCCTCAACCAGATTAAGGGCTTAAGCGCCGGCGACTTAGTCATGTTGGAGTGGCATGACGCCAGCATCGGCAAGAGCCTGAGCAACGGCGTCAGCGGCATAGACGTGCCCGTCAAGAGCTGGGGCGTCTACATTGGCATGCTCGGTCAGAAGCGCCGGCACATCATTCTGGCGCAGAACTGCTTTCGCTACAGCGACGGCTTGTACGACATCGACTACACCGCGGTGCCCGTGCCGTGGACCACAAGCGCCACCGTCATAGCCAAGCGCCACGTTGCCGCGGGGGAGGCGAGGGACCTGCTGAACAGTTTCTTGGTGAACGAGAAGTCGAAGAGCGAGAAAACCGGCTCCAACCGCTGCTCGCGGCAGAAGAAGGTGCGGAACCATGACTGACTGGATAAAACGCGCCCTGACGCGGCGAACCACCGACAAAACCCCGCTTGCCGAGGAGGTGCCGCCCAGCGAACGCTTGGTGCTCGGAGTCAAATTCGCCATCGCCCTAACATTCAGCCTGACCGCGCTGGAGATTGCGCATCTGGCGTTACTACGTACATGGAACAGTGAAGTGTTCGCGGCTATCACCGGGTTGGCAGGCACTATAACGGGCATCCTGATTTCGCAGAAGACAGGAGAGTGAAGGAATGGCTGAACCGCAAGCTGAACCACAGGTTGATTCTATTTATAGAGGGGGTATAAGTCAAAAATCGCAACAGGTCCGAAGCGCCAAAGAACTCATAGACACCGAATGGCAAGTCATCGATAAACTCACCAAAATAGCAGAAAGAACACGCTCAGAAAAAACCAAAGCTTTTTACTACCAAACCCTCGCAAGCCACGTTCGCACACTCAGCATGCTCCTGAAACTGCACGCTCAACCCGACAACTCACAAGACCTAGCTAAACTCCTCAGCGAAATCAACACCGAAGCCACAACAATCGCAAAGAGGCTCAGACAAAAATGTCCACGCTAACACCAGAAGCAAAACAACACCTAAAACAAAACCCCACATTCTTCGCTCAACTAATTCTAAACTTCAAACCCTTCAGCTACCAACAAAAACTCCTAAACGACCCCGCAAAACGCGTCATCGCATGCATGGGAAGACAAACAGGAAAAACCACCACAATCGCCACAAAAGCCATCCACTACGCCTATTCACACAAAAACACAACACACTCGACGCCGCCGGATTAGCCAAAACACTCAAACGCCTCAGCTTCACCAACCAAACCAAAACCTACCTCCACTGGACCAGCCAGACAGTAGCGGTGGATCACTGCGGTTCGACGCCCAGACTCCGCCCGGAAACCTCCAACCCTACGCTCTTACCCGCACCCCCTTGAGCGCTAAACGTCCAGACTTAGGTTGCTCTCTCCCGAGCCTAGCCAGATTCACCTGGCAAACCGTGAAACAGGTTTCCCTACGGAAACCGCACACAGACCGCCAGCCGCAAAGGACGGATAGTCAATGTTTCGGAAAGGAAGATCCAGACGGCCTTCGACGCCTCATCCGCAGATGTCAGCCCGTCGTATAGAGGGTTTACGGTACAATGGACCCCTACCCCACCGCCTGAGACCCACCGCCAAAGGGTTAAGAGCGTAATCAAAACTATAAAGTTTTATCTTGTTTTTTGTGTTTTCGCCGGAGAACGGTGTATTCTGAATTCATAATTCTTTATATATACGATAAGCCCATTTATAAGGGGAAAATCAACCGAAATCGAAGGAAAGATTCTATGAAAAACCAACCCCTTCTCGGAACACTGCTCATCACCATCGCACTCATCGGCATAATCACCCCCCTCGCAAGAGCCGACACCCTCGTCAAGAACGACTTTGAACAGGAAAGCTTCGCCAAAACCGTCGACTACTTTGACTATGTACGCGCGTATGCCACGCTGAGCGGCGTCCAGACCCCCAACGACTTCGACAAGTGGCACGCCAACATGTACATGACCTACGTGAACAGCAGCGGCTTGAAACTCCTTTACGCAGGACTTGAAGACATAACCACTGACGAATCCGCGTACTTGAGGATTCCGATGCAGTCGTTCATCATGGCGTACAAGACTAACGAGAACAACCGCGACGTGGTTCTTGCCTCAACGTTCCTCATGCTCATGGCTTTCAACGAATCCAGCAACACGCGTTACCCCGACTCGCCCGATACAAACGACCTGCTCTTCGCTTCGTTCAGCTTAGGCTTTGACCTCAGCAGTCTCGGCGCCGCCTTGCCGGTGCTTAACAGTAAAACAGAAACCATCCCTCTAACGCATGAGGGCAACCAGTGGACATGGGGCATGAAGTACACCAACCTGACCGCGCTCTGGTGGGAAACCTGGATAGACCCCAACAACCCCCGCTTCGAAAACAGTTGGCCGCTTGCCGTAACAGTCTACGATGAGCTGACATTCACTTACACGCTTACAATCGACGCCGCCACAGGCACTGCAACGCTGCAGGAGAACCACGTAATTGGAAGGATGCGTGACCTCATAGTTGGCGCTTTGCCGCTGCTTTGGGTGCACTATAACAGCACCGGAACGTATGGCATGCTGGGCAGGAAAATCGGCAACGACACAATCTACGACTACATCCAGAATAACGGGCTTAAGATGAGTATCATAAACTTCCAGACCTCAGTGATGGCTGACCACGAAACCTACAGCCAAACCACAGCGGGACATGACGTGCATGACACGGACACGCCAGTCTCTGACACTTCTATAAACACGTTTGCGGATGATGGCGAAAAAATCTTCACCGCCGACTTCGGCGCTAAGAAACCCTACAACCTCTACAACTATACTGCCGACCCGACTGAAACGCAGTATGAAACTTACGATTCGACAGCCCGAACCGCCAAGATAGCGGGCTTCGCAGGCAACGGAGGCTTGTTCGCTGTCCACATAGGCTTGATGAAGTTTCTTCCACTTGTCGTCGTGCACATGTACCCCGTGCTCTTCGCGCAGTCCCTCTCAACAATAGCTAACATGAGCAAAGCCAACTACTTCTACATAATCGCCTATCCACAGTACAGCGGATACCGCGTGGAACACGATCCGACATTTACCGCGTACATATCCACTAACGAAGCCACCACGCCTAATCAGCCTGGAGGCATCGGCATAATCGTCATAGCATTAGTCATTATAGTCGTTGGAATAGCAGTCGCAGTACTTTTAGCTAGAAGAAAGCCGAAAACGCGGAACTGAAACCGCTCTACCCTTTCTTTTCTTTGTTAACCTTATGCCTTTTGTTGCTTCTTTCAGGCCACGCGTCGTCTCCTCAAGCGCTTTGAGCATGGCGTTTGTGTCTTCTTTGTGTCGAGAAACAACGTTAACGAAGGCGCTTCCCACGATTACGCCGTCCGCGCCGGCTCCGATGATTCCTTTAACATGCTCGGGCTTTGAAACGCCAAACCCAACCGCCAACGGCACACGCCCGCGAGTGAACGGAAGCACGCGCTGGATAAGCTGAATCGTTGAACGCTCCACCGCTTCCCGTGCTCCCGTGACGCCGAAGTGGCTAACAAGATAAAGGAAGCCTGATGTGCACTCAACTATCCGCTGCAGCCGCTCCGCAGAAGTGGACGGCGCCGCAAGAAAAATCGTGTCTACTCCGCAAGCCTCGGCAGCCGCCTTGTAATCTGTTGCTTCCTCCACTGGAAGATCAGCCACAATCACGCCGTCAACTCCGTTGCTTCCCGCAAGGCGGAAGAACTTTTCAAGCCCTATTTGATACACGGGGTTGTAATACGTCATAACCGCGATTGGTATGTCATGCCGCTTCTTGATTTCCTCAGCCATGGCAAGCACCATTTTCGGCGTTGTTCCCGATTGCAGGGCGCGCAGGCTGGCTGCCTGAATCGTTGGTCCATCCGCAATTGGGTCGGAGAACGGAATTCCCAGTTCGAGGATGTCCACGCCGCCTGTTATGAGCGCCTCGGCAATCTTCGGCGTGAGCCGCGGTTCAGGGTCGCCGCCGGTGACGTAGCCGACAAGTGCGCCGTCGCCCTGTGCTTTCAGCTTCTGGAAAACCTTGCTTATCTCGCTCATATTTTCACTCCCAGAAAATCAGCCACAACCTCAACATCCTTGTCTCCGCGGCCAGACAAAGTCACCACAATCGCTTGGTCAGGCTTCATTTTCGGCGCAAGCTTCATGGCGAAGGCAAGCGCATGTGAGGACTCCAACGCTGGGACGATGCCCTCCTCCTGAGATAGCGCGCAGAAAGCATTCACCGCTTCATCATCAGTAGCCGTCGCGTACTCGACTCGCCGCAGCGTCTTCAGGAATGAGTGTTCGGGTCCGACGCCGGGGTAATCTAAGCCTGCGGAAACGCTGTGAGTGTTCAGTATCTGCCCTTCTTTGTCTTGGAGCACGTAGGTTAGCATGCCGTGAAAGACGCCTTCAGCGCCAGCGCCTAAAGACGCGGAATGCTTGCCAGACGCTATCCCCTCCCCTGCGGCTTCGACGCCGTAAAGCTTTACCTCTGGGCAATCTTCGAACGGGTAGAACGTGCCGATGGCGTTGCTTCCCCCGCCCACGCAGGCAACCAGCGCGTCCGGCAACCGCTTCTCTTTCTGCAGAAACTGCTCTCTCAGCTCGCAGCCGATTACGCTTTGGAAGTCGCGCACCATCATTGGATACGGGTGTGGACCCACAACCGACCCGATGAGGTAGTAGGTGTTTTCGATGTTGGTTACCCAGTCGCGCATGGCTTCGTTTATGGAATCCTTCAGCGTCTTGGAACCCGACTCAACTGGATGCACCTCTGCGTTCAAGAGCTTCATCCTAAAAACGTTAAGTCGCTGCCGCCTCATGTCCTCAGCGCCCATGTACACTTCCGCCTTCAAACCCAAAGCCGCGCAAGCCATCGCCGTGGCAACCCCGTGCTGACCCGCGCCTGTTTCCGCTATGACCCGCTTCTTGCCCATCCGCTTAGCCAGCAGTGCTTGCCCGAGTGTGTTGTTGATTTTGTGGGCGCCGCCGTGCGCGAGGTCTTCCCGTTTCAAGTAGATTTTTGCGCCGCCCGTTTTTTTCGTCAGGTTCTCAGCGTAGTACAGTGGCGTTGGGCGTCCAGCGTACTCCGAAAGGTAATATTCCAGCTCCTTCTTGAAGCTCGGATCCTGCGAGGCTTCCGTGTAGGCTTCCTCCAGCTCGGTGATTGCTGACATCAGGATTTCCGGGACGAAGCACCCGCCGTATTTTCCAAACTTCCCCTCAACAGGGTAACTGCTTAGTTTTTTCATTTCTTCGCTCTCCATGGTGCCAACACTAACTCCCTAACCTTCTCTTCCACGTTGCCAGCCGCCATCACGGCTGAACCGACTAGGAAAGCGTCTGCGCCGCAGTCCCGTAGAAAACGCAGAGCCTTTGGCGCTTTGATACCGCTTTCGCTTACTACGATTTTACCTTTTTTGTCGTTTCCGTTTAGGATGCGTTCGGTAACGTGTAAATCCACATTTAGGGTCGCCAGGTTGCGATTGTTTATCCCTATTAAGTCCGCGTCGGTGCCCACCGCACATCGAAATTCATCCGTTGAATGTGTCTCCAGCAGCACTTCAAGCCCGCGTGAATGTGCCTCTGCAATCATCTCCTGCATGCCAAGTTCGCAGTAGCCCCTGTCGAAAAGGGAAACAATAAGCAGCGCTGCGTTAGCCCCGATTTTTGAAGCTGTCTCAAGCTGTGAGGGGCTTATGATTATGTCCTTCATCAGGATGGGCAGGTTCACCGCGTTCCGTGCCTCGGCGAGCGAGCGTAGAGACCCGTGGAAGTGTTTTGGCGCTGTTAGCACTGAGATGCCTGTGGCGCCGCCTTTCGCCATAGCCTTCGCAACTTCAGTAACGTTTACGTCTTCTCTAATTGTCCCGAGCGACGGGGAAGCAGCCTTGATTTCGGTGATGACGGCGGCTGTTTTGCTGTCTTGTATTGCCTTTTTGAGACTGATTTTGGAAGTCTCGGCGGCGGGTAAGGCGTTGTAGTAGCCTGAAGCGACTGTTTCTTTTGCGTCGCATGCCAGCGCGTCAAGGAAGTCACTCATACTTTGACTCTAACTCCTCAAGCTTCGCAGAATCCCCGCCGGAGGCTTTGATTAGCTCTTTTAGTTTTTTGTAAGCGGCTCCACTTTCGATGGAGTTGCGGGCTACTTCCACGCCGTACCTGAATTCATCCGCTTGCCCACCCACGATGAGTCCTGCGGCGCTGTTAACTAGCACTATCTCCACCTTCGCGTCATCCATGGGGCAGTGACCCGCCAGAATTCTGAACAATGTCTCGGCGCTCTCGTCCGGCGATGTTCCACTTATTTCGGATATTTTTGCTTGTCTGACGCCGAAGTCGCTTGGTTGAAGCTCCATGGTTGCGACCTCGCCTTCTTTTAACCATGAAATAACGGTTTTGCCAACCGTGCTAATCTCATCCAGCCCGTCTAATCCGTGGACAACAAGCGCTTCTTCGCAGCCGAGCCTCTTCAGCGCGTAAGCAAGGGGCTCCGTTAGTTTTTGGTCGTAAACTCCAAGCACTTGAGCGGTGGCGGATGCTGGGTTCGTTAAGGGACCGAGAACGTTGAATATGGTGCGTATGCCAATCTCTTTTCTCGGCGCGGAAGCGTATTTCATGGCAGGGTGGAAAGCGGGAGCAAACATGAAGCCGATGCCGATGTTCTCGATGGTTCGCTGGACCATGTCGGATTTCGTGTTCAGGTTAAGCCCAAGCTTCTCCAACACGTCAGCGCTGCCGCAGCGGCTGGTGACCGAGCGGTTTCCATGCTTAGCGACTGCTACCCCAGCGCCGGCAACAACGAAAGCCGCGGCTGTACTGATGTTGAAAGTTTTGATTTTGTCTCCGCCGGTCCCGCAGGTATCAACAAGACGACCCACAACGCAGGGGCGGATTTGTTCGCAGTGCTCACGCATAACTGACGCGAAGGCTATGAGTTCCTCTACAGTTTCGCCTTTCATCCGCAGGGCGGTTAAGAGCGCCGCTGTCTGCGCGTTCGTAGCCTTTCCCGACATAACAGCAGTCACCGCGTCTCGGGACTCTTCGAAAGTCAGATCTGAGCCTTCTATAAGTTTCTGGATGTTTTCTCGAATCATTTTCTTTCACCGTCAAGAAAGTTCTTCATGATAAGCTTCCCATCCTCACAAAGTATTGACTCAGGATGGAACTGCACACCATCAATTGGGTATTCGGTGTGTCGGACGCCCATGATTTCGTCGTCGTCAACGGCTTCTGCGGTTATCTCAAGGCATGCGGGAAACAGTCTTCTGTCACCAGCCAGTGAATGATACCGTGTTGCCGAGAAAGGGTTACGGACGCCCCTGAAGATGCCTTTGCCGTCATGTTTTATGGTGCACGTTTTCCCGTGCATCAGCTTCTTCGCAGAGACGATTTTGCCTCCGAAAGCATGGATTATTCCCTGATGACCGAGGCAAACGCCCAAAGTGGGAACCTTTCGGCTCAAGTTCTGCAGAATCTCGGTGCAAACCCCAAAGTAGCGTGTATCTTCTGGCGTTCCCGGACCAGGCGAAATGACGATTCTGTCAGGCTTCAGCGCAGCCAACCGCTTCAGGTTTGCTTGGTCGTTTCGGTAGACGGTGGTTTCTGCGCCGAGTTCCCCTATGTACTGGACGAGGTTGTAGACGAAGGAATCGTAGTTGTCGATAACCAGCACCTTCACCGCGTGTCGCCTCCGACAGCCGCAAGCGCCTTCATCAACGCTTCAGCTTTATGGTCGGTTTCAAACCACTCGCGTTCTGGCACGGAATCCGCCACAATGCCAGCGCCAACTTGGATATGTGCTTTGTCCTTGTCGGCGAACAGGGTTCGGATGGTTATAGCGAAGTCGGCGTTTCCGTTGTAGGAGAAGTAGCCCACAGCGCCGGCGTAAGGCCCTCTCTGTGCGGGTTCAAGTTCGTCGATGATTTCCATGGCTCGGACTTTTGGCGCTCCAGAAACAGTGCCCGCGGGGAAAACCGCCCTCAGCGCGTCGTAGCTTTCCAACCCGTCTTCTAGGTCGCCGACCACCTGCGAAACGATGTGCTGCACGTGGCTGTAACTGTGAACCTTCATGAACTCGGGCACGTGAACGCTCCCGAACTTCGAGACTTTACCCACGTCATTCCTCGCAAGGTCCACAAGCATAACGTGCTCTGCCCGTTCTTTCGGGTCAGCCAGCAGCTCGCGAGCCAGCCGGGTGTTTTCGGCGGGGTTTGCCGTGCAGGGTCTAGTGCCAGCTATTGGGAACGTCTCAACTTTTCGGTTGTCCACTCGGACAAGCATTTCGGGGCTGGAGCCGACGATTTGCCTGTCGCCGTTTTTGAGGAAGTACATGTAGGGCGACGGGTTTATCCCGCGTAATGAGCGGTAGAACGCGACGAGGTCGCCTTTTACGTGGAAGTCGTAGCGTTTGGAGAGGACCACTTGGAAGATGTCGCCTGCCGTGACGTACTCTTTGGCTTTCTCCACGGCTTTCTCAAAGCGTTCCTTTTTGATGTTCACTTTGGGATGCGTGTACGAAAGCGACCCTGCGTCGACTGGTTGCTTCATGAGCGCCTCAACTTCGATAAGGCGGTTTTCGTTTGTGTAGTAGTAGTATGCGGTGCTTTGGCGGTGGTCGAAAATGATGCCGTCGTCGAAAATTCCCAGTTCAGCATCCGGAAAGTTCAAGTCGTCAGCTGCTTTTCGTGGAAGTTTTTCCCAGTAGCGAACCGCGTCGTAAGAGATGTATCCCACGGCGCCTCCGACAAAGCGAAATTCAATGTTTGGAACGGGGCGGTTTTTCACAATTTTTTCAAGAGTGAGAAGCAGGTCGCTTGTCTTCTCCGCGATTTCTTCTCCGGTGTTCTGGTTGCAGATTCGGGCTTCGCCGTTTTTGATGCTGACTGTTACGTGTGGGTTGAAGCCTATGAACGAGTACCTTGCCAGTTTCCGTGGTCCTTCCATGGATTCGAGAATGTAGGCGGTCTCGTAGTTCTTGTGGAGCTTTGAGAATATTTCAAGGGGCGGCTGGGTGAAGGGTAGTTTTTTGAAATTTAGTTTGTGGGCTTTTTCTGCTGGTGCTTGAATGGTGGTTTGGCTTGAGCCAAATACGATTCCCCATTTTACAGTGCTCCTTAAGTTCTGAACATTACAGGAGCGCTTTATTTAAGGCTTTTCAGTACATAAATGTACATTAACCCTGCCTCAGGCAGCTTTCCAGCCAATCCAAATAAGCCTTCGAACCAGCCACAACTGGCAGAGCAAGGATTTCCGGCACTTCATAGCTGTGCAACGCTTTGACGGTTTCGGCTATTTTTTCGAAGAGGTCTCTGCGCGACTTCATCAGGACTAAACATTCTTGTGCTTTCTCTGTTTTTCCTGACCAGTGGAAATGTGAGGCAATTGGGTCTATTATGTTGGCGCAGGCGATGAGCTTCGCTTCAAGTAGTTTTTGCGATATGTTTTCGGCTTCTTGCCTGTTAGCGGTGGTGACCAACACGATGATGTAAGTTTTCTCCAAGACTACTCACTGTCGCCTAGTTAGGCACATTAACACATTTAAGGTTCCATTTGAATAGTATTTCAGGTGTACGTGAGGCGAACAGTCTTGAAGGAAGAATCGTTAAAAGTTTTGCAGATTATGAACGAGGTCACCAGCCGCACCGACCTGAACGGTTTCGCGCAGATGGTCGGCTTAACTCCCAACCAGACAATTGAACAGATACATGAACTTTTGAACGAAGGATTTGTGAGGAAGTCAGGCGGCGGATACGGCATAACCGAGAAGGGAAAAGCCGCCATCAAAGCGTTCACAAAGGTTCCGGATGAGGCCAAGTTCCACTTCTACAACGGAATGGAGCAGCCCACAGAGTTCAAGGCAGGAAGCATCCAATCCTTCTATGCGGCTGTGAAGCAGGTGCCTGCGGAATCATTGGCGTTTCACCTTTCCAGGGGCGATTTTGAGAACTGGTTGCGGGGTGAAATCCAAGACGCGGCACTGGCCGATGAACTGGCGAAAATTAAAAACGTTGGATTAGAGGGAGAAGACCTCAGGAAGGAACTTCTCAACGTAATAGAAGCAAAATACGGCGCAGAACTGCTTTAGCTTAAGCGGTTGCGCTTCGTTCATCTTCTTTCTCTTTCTGCAGTTTCAGCCACCAATCTGGCATTCGGGCTTTTTTCCCGATGTCCCAGAGGTCGAAGGGTTTCATGTCCAAGACAGGGGTGCCGTCAAAAGCGTCCAGACCGCGAACCGTGAGCACATTGCCTTCAGTTTTGACAAGTTCCACAAGCGTCAGTCCGATTGGGTTTGGGCGGAGATTGGAGCGGGTAGCGAATACTCCGAGTAACGGCATGTCTTTTCTGCCGCGAGGGTGAACCTTCATGATTTTGCGTTGACTGCTGGAGATTTTATTTAGCCAAAAAAGCACGAAAAGGTGTGAAAAGCCGGCTACGCCATCTAACGCTTCCGTGAACTCGCTGCCGATGACAATTTCGGAGGTTCGGGTTCGGTCTTTAACTTCGTCGCCAACAGCCGTGGTTCTGACATAGCCGATTGGTTTCATGATGATTTTATCCTTGAAAGCCATCTTTAACCGCTCAATTTTGAGTTCGGCTTAAAACTATATAAGCATTCGATTCTCAGTTGAGTTCGCTTCTGCTGTTCATTGTTCCTTCGGTTATATGGCGATGTTCTGGATCTGTTGGAACTGTCGCCCAGTTTTGTCGATATCCCGCCTCGGCTTTTCAACATCGGTTTGATTGTTTTCCGCGCCAATAGGGACCCCTCCCCTATCATTTTTCTGACCTACCCCTCTATAGTTTCTGCAATGTATTTCTATTGGCTCCAAATAGGCTGTTCCGCCTTTCTGCGTGAAGCGACTATCGCCTTCCCTATATGGATAGAAAGATGAGTACGGGCTCTCGTCACGGAAAGGGTTAAACGGCTGGAGAACGCGCAGATTAGGAGCAAGCTTTTTAGAAAGAAGAAAGTCTAATACGTGCGACTTCACCGCTGAAAGGGTGTGGTCAAGCGGCAACGTGGGGCCGTCGTCTAGCATGGATTAGGATACATGCCTGGGGCGCATGCGATCCTGGGTTCAAATCCCAGCGGCCCCACCACCCCAAACTTGGGGCGTTATTTTTGAACGGTGAGAATTGGTTTGCAATACGTTTTTATCATACAAATGCGTTATACCTTTTTGGTAATACCGAATGGGTGAAAAAACAACTGTCTGTGCGAAGGTCCCTGCAGAACTTAAAGAAAAGCTAGCTAATTTAGGAGTCAACGTAAGTGAGCTGATACGGCAACAGTTGCAGGCAGAAGTTGACCGCTTGGAAAGACAGCGTTTAAAAGAACAAGCCAAGGAAGTATCAGTTATTTTCAAAAAAATTCCTCCTGAAGAATTTGTTGAATCTGTCAGGGCAACTAGGGACAGCAGATGACTAAGCCACGTTTGCTCTTTGACGCCAACGCTATTTACAGGCTAATCAGAGAGGTACCAGAAACCTCCCCTGATATTTTGAGCCAGGGCTCAACAAGCCATTTAGCGTATTATGAGCTTGGAAATGCACTGTGGAAAGAATGCCTTCTGCTTAAGAGAATAAGTAATGAGGAAGCTGAAAAATCACTTGATTTCTTGTACACAATTCTTGAGCGTATGCAGGTAATCACACTTAACAGTAATATGGGAAGCACGGTGCTGAAAACGGCGTTCAAACTTAAACTAACATTCTACGATTCAGCCTATCTTACGGAAGCAAACAAAACTGACAGAGTCTTGGTTACAGACGACAAAAAACTGGCTAAAGCGGCAGAAAACTTGGGCGTAAAAACTCTGTCAAGCATGGCGTTTATGGAAAAGCACACCGAATAACTTGAATTCAACCAAAGTGACCTGTCGTCTAGCATGGATTAGGATACATGCCTGGGGCGCATGTAATCCTGGGTTCAAATCCCCAGCAGCCTCACCATCAATCTCCGCTGTTTAGGCTATGAGACGTCGGCTTTTTCTTATAGTGCTTTTTACCTTGTGTTTTGGTTGCTGTGTCCGCGAGGATGTTCGGGATGTGCTTGGCGTGAGCAGTTCATTTTTGGCAGAAGTAACTCGCATTCTACTGTGCGTTAGGGTTATAAGTAAGAATGTTCTTACCTTTTGTGTGGCGAACGCGTGTGGTTGAAGCGTCAACGACCAAAGTTTCCTCCAAAGGCCAGGTCGTCATACCTGCGAACGTGCGCAAAGCCGCCAGCCTGAAGAAAGGTGAGAGAATTCTGGCAATAGCTGTCGATGACACTGTGGTTCTCAAGAAGATAGTGGATAAATCGTTTGAAGAAACAATGAAGCCTGTCTGGAAAAGAGTTCGGCAGATGGGTCTTTCCGAGGAAGACATAGATGCCCTCATCGAAGAAGCAAAAGCTAAAAGTAGTTCTTGACGTCAACGTTTGGGTTTCGGCCCTGCTTTGGGGCGGCAAACCCGCCGAAATAGTAAAAGCTGCCGAGAAAGGGCAAATTGTCATTTTGTTGACGGAGGAGATTGCTGGAGAAATCAGTCAGGTTTTGGCGTACCCTAAAATTGCGAAGATGTACCAGGCTGCAAGCTTGCGCCGCGGAGACCTAGTTGAAGCGGTGCTTAAGATTGGAAAATTCGTCCAAGTAACTACGAAAGCCCATGTCGTTGTAGAACATCCATCTGATGACAAATTCATTGAGTGCGCTTTGGCAGCTAACGCAGAGTACATAGTCAGTGGCGATAAGCACCTTCTGAAAGTTGGTAGCTATAAGAAAACTCGGATATTGTCTGTGAGCGAGTTTCTTCAGGTCATAGAAGCTAAGTGAACACCGCATATGCAAAACAAGGGATGGTTGCTACATGGAAAAGCGGGGGGCATCACGATTTGGGCATGTTGGTGTGCATTCAAATCCCAGCGTCCCCACCACAACATCCATAGATAACTCCTGAATTTGGGCAGGCATTTTGAAGTGTAAGTCTAATATAGTAAAAGCGAAGAGGCTTCTAAGTGTTGGTTAAGCGCGCATGGCAGAGCAAAACTTCTATTCGCCGCTGAAAATCGGTTTCCTCATAGTTGCCTTAGCTTATTTCCTGTTCACGTTTCATGCGATGTTTACTCTCTCTTGGATTGGAGAATGGGAATCTTTCGGCGGCTCATTCCGGTTCGTTGTTTTCGTTGAAGATATTGCAGCGAACATTGGGATTGCCTTCAGGCTCGTAGCCAGCACCATCGCTTTCGCGGGGGTCATTCTCTACTTTGCCAAGAAAGGTCTTTCAAAGCAAACAATGATGAAGGTGTTGAGGTTGGTTTTGGTTGGGGAGGCGATTTACTGGCTGGGGCTTCTGGCTTCAGGTGTTCTGCCGTTATTTTCCACGCTGGGTTTCGCCACATGGCGAGTTGACGGTCATGTCTCGGTTCTTCCGGTTTTGACTTCCCTATTAACGAACGAAATACCTTTACTCGTCGAATCCATTGCTATTCCCGTTGTCTTGTTCAAACTAGTCTACGAGTTGAACCCAAACAAGCCAGCGAAGGGGGCAATAAAGTGGGGGGTGATTGCGGGCACGGTTTACGTTTTGGTGTTTTGGCTCACGAACACTGCCCTGTGGGTAACAACCGTAATGCGACAAGGAATCGCGTATTTAACTTCTTACCCATATAATCTGTTTAGTTTCGCCTTAACCTCAATCGGCATGCTCGCACTGACAGTTTTCACGGCGTACTTCGCGAAAAAATCCGTCGGAACAGAAACTGTGGAAAAACTTAACCTTAAAACAATCGGCGCCATCACCATCGCGTTAGGCTTGTTCTACCTTTGGAATTACCTTACGTGGATTTTCTTCGGAACAGACGAAATATGGAGCAACTGGTACGGGTGGTTCTTGGGGAATAACCTGAACTTGTGGTTGCTGTCGATTCCACTGGTGGGTTTGCCATTACTCTTCGAGCAGAAGGCTCCCAGAGTAATGCGACCAATATGATTGAAACGTTCACGGAAAAGAGGGGGCTGTTTGGGCGAGTTCTTTTGCCCAGCTTCGAATGGCGTTCAGGTCTCTTGTGTCGTAGAGCCCGGGTTCTGTTTGTGGCACGCCGGCTTCTTCTAGTTGAGGCTTAACAGCCTCCATGAATTTTCCAAACAGCCAAGGCACCTTATTGTAGTTGTAAACGCCTCCGAACAAGCCCAAAGCCACGGGCTGCAGATGGTATTTGGCGGCTTTTTCTTCCAGATACCTTGTTCTGGCGTTTTTGATTGATTCTTCTTTGTCTGTTTTATCGTCTAATGGTTGTGTGCTACCGCAGCATACAAATAGCGCCACTTTCTTTTTCGCCAATTCTTTCTGGAAGGTTTTGAGGAACTTTTCAGGTTCCTTAGTCCATCTGTGTATTTGGATGCCGCTGCCGACGATGACGAGGTCATATTCTGCGATGCCCTTGACTTTTTCCTGTTTGGCGTTGACCACTCGAACGTCAAGTCCTTCCTGCTGGAGTGTTTTTGCGATTTCGTCGGATGTGCTGGCTGCCGCGCCGTAACGAGTCCCGTAAACAACTAAAGCCTTATTCATCACTCAGCACCTCCCTTGCTTTGCTACTCTATAATGGTGTAAGATACTTATTATTCCTGTGGCGAACCCGAAAGAAGGCGGAGTTAAACTTCCGAGTTTAGAGTGCCTTATAGAAATCCTTATCTTGAAAGTGCGTTTTGTACATGGCTGGTGAAGCGAGTATGAGCATCTTTAGAGCTTACGACATCCGAGGAATCTACGGCAAAACCCTGACCGAAGAAGTTATGAAAAAAATAGGGATGGCTGTCGGTACCTACAAGCCCGGCAACTTCACAGTCGGCAGAGACTTCCGTGAACACAGCGACCAACTGGAGGAAGCGTTCATTTCTGGACTGGTAGCCACGGGCTCCAACGCGCATCTTGTCGGAACCTGCCCCGCCAGCCTCTGCGTTTTCGCAAACTGGAAACTGAAGAACGACGTGGCGGCATACATAACCGCGTCCCACCTGCCGGCGGAGTGGAACGGCGTTAAGTTCTTCCATCAAGACGGCGTCGGATTCTTCGAAGACGAGAACAAGAAGCTCGAGCAAATCCACAAGGCGGGACCCTTCAAAAAAGGAGACGGCAAAGTAACAAAGGTTGCAGGCATGGAGCAGGAATACATCAGCTTCATCAAAGAGCGCATAAAACCCAAAAAGCTGAAAGTGGTTGTTGACTTCGGAAACGGCGCCGCCTGCCTGCTGGTGCCGAAAATCCTGAAAGCGTACGCGGCGACGGTTGAAGCCGAGTACCTGTACGATTGGCCTGACCCAACTTTTCCAAACCGAGACCCTGAACCCAAACCCGAGTCGCTGACGGCTTTAAGCAAAAAAGTGGTTGAGGAGAACGCGGATTTGGGCGTGGCGTTTGACGCTGACGGCGACAGGGCGCTCTTCGCAGACGAGAAAGGCAATGTTATGATGGCGGAACAGAGCGCCGTCCTCTTCATTCGGGACCTGATGAAAATCCGTCGGGGACCCGTGGTCGCGAACATCGAGTGTTCAAGCCTGATAGATGAAGAAGTCCAGAAGTACGGTCAACAGGTCTTTCGCATACCTGTGGGTCACACTTTTCTGGTGCAGCAGACCCAAGCGCACAACGCCATCATAGGCGTTGAGAAGTCCGGGCACATCTGCGTTCCCAAGTTCTACTGGTTCGACGACGCCATAATAAACAGCATTTACCTGATTGAGATAGTGTCGAACCTTGGAAGGCCTGTGTCAGAAGTCATCAGGGAGCTGCCTGTTGAATTCTTTGACAGAATCGAAATTGACAGCACCGACGAGGCAAAATTCAAGGTCGTTGACAAGATAAAGCAGGAAGCCGAGAAGAAATATGAGAGAACCACCACGATTGACGGCGTGCGAATAGATTTTCCTGACTCTTGGGCGTTGATAAGGGCGTCTAACACTTCCCCGAAGCTTCGGTTGACGGTTGAGGCGAAAACTGAGAAAAGACTGAATGAGTTGAAAGAAGAGATGATGGCTCTGATAGATGGAGTTGCGAGAAAATTCGAGTAAACCGTTTTGTCTCCTTTCCTTTTCTGCGTCAACTCTTATAAACATCAAGTGCACACAAGTATCATCGCCGGCTCTAGGCGCGGTATCTTTCGTTTGAAATCTAATTGACCTGATTCAGCTTCATGTAAAGGAGAACCCTGCAGATTTGAGCAATCCCTTACGATGCAAGTTGGTGTGTGCATGAATAGAAAAGAGTTTGTTTCCATAGTTAAAGAGGCGTTCAGGCATTGGCAAGCGCACAAGCCAACACGGCGAGCCTCATCGTTAGCGTTCCTCGCGATTTTTCCTCTTCCCTCGTTGCTTACGATTCTCGCAGCCATGCTCAGCCAAATTTATGGCCAAACAGCAGCCCTTGACCAGGTGCTTCAGGACATAACCACGGTCGCGGGACCCGTGGTGGCTGACTTGTTCCGGCAAATTCTTGAGAACGTTCGGAATCCTTTTGCTACGGCGCTTATCGCGGTTGGCAGTTTGACGTTTTTCATGTTAGGCTCCGTTGTAGCCTTCGGTGAGTTGCAGGAGGATTTGGACACGATTTGGGATGTCGCTCCGCCCAAGCGCAAGGCGCTCAGAGACAAGATTCGTTGCAGAGTTACGCCGTTTTTGATTATTTCCGGACTTGGCATTGTTGTAGCGCTTTGGACAGGAGTCACGACCGTTGTGTTCGGTTTCATCCGTCTCGCCGCGGGTTCATTAGCTGGGGTTTCAATACTGCTGGGTGCCGCAGATGTGGTGCTTTCTTTCTTTTTGGTGGCGTTGCTGTTTGCGGTGATTTACAAGATGCTGCCTGACACCCGAATTGCTTGGAGAGATGTCGTGTTAGCTGCCGTTCTGACGGCGGTACTCTTCACTGTAAGCAAGTATCTCTTCGAAATATACATTCAAGCTTTCGTGGCCACATCGGTTTACGGTGTCGCAGGGGCAATTATGCTTCTTCTGCTGTGGCTTTTCTTTGTTGCTCAGTTCCTGCTGTATGGGGCAGAGTTCTCGAATGTTTACGCTGAAAGAATGGGTTCCCGTTCTAACCGCCGAAAGCCAGCCGCTGAATAACAGCGCAGGGGCTTTCAGGTATTGTTCGTTTTTTGAAAGAAAGGGTGTTTTCTATTTTTTCTTTCTGCTTTAGGTTGGTAAATTGAACAGGTTTTGAGTTTGCGTTGGTTTTTGAAGGGTAAATGTGCAGGAATGGTCATTAATGGCGTTTTCTTTTGGATGTATGTTCAGAAATATGTAAATTTGCATTTCAAACGGATAGTTTTAAATACTTGTATGTGATAAATGCACAGAAAAGAATAAGTATTCAATACAAACGTCGAAAGAATTAGAGGAATATCGAATGAGTGCAGTCATACCAACAAACTCAGGCGACACGGCCTGGCTGATAGTCGCAACCGCCCTAGTCATGTTAATGACCCCTGCGCTAGGCTTCTTCTACGGAGGCTTAGTGCGAAGGAAAAACTTAGTATCCACGATAGTGCAGTGCTTCGTAATATTCGCCGTCATCAGCCTAGTCTGGGCGCTGTGGGGCTACAGCTTGGTGTTCGGTCAAAGCTACGGCGGCATCATAGGCTTCGACCCTGGCTTGCTCGGCCTCAGCACCGTGGGCATAAACGACGTCACCGTCTCATTGGCACCTACCATCTCGACCCTGCTGTACTTTGCGTTCCAGCTGAAGTTCGCCGCCATCACACCCGCGCTCATCATCGGCGCATGCGCAGAAAGAATCAGGTTCCGGTCACTGCTCATTTTCATGATACTCTGGTCCACTCTCATATACGTGCCCATCGCCCACTGGGTCTGGAACCCTGACGGCTGGCTGAAGGGAATAGGCGCCATAGACTTCGCAGGCGGCATAGTCGTCCACATATCCGCAGGCTTATCTGCACTCGCAGCGGCACTCGTTGTCGGCAGACGAAAAGGCTGTGCCATCCCATGGAAACAACACATGCAAGCATTGGACAAGAAAGACAGCGCAGTCGAATTCAAGCCCACCAACATCCCATTCGTACTGCTTGGCGCGGCGCTGCTGTGGTTCGGCTGGTTCGGATTCAACGCAGGCAGTGCCTTGGCAGCTAACAACTTGGCGGTTTCAGCGTTAGTCACCACGAACTTGGCAGCGGCAGGCGCAGGAGTAAGCTGGATGATCATGGACTGGATATTCAAAGGCAAGCCTTCAGCAGTCGGTTTAGCCATCGGCGCAGTCGTCGGCTTAGTCGCCATCACACCAGCAGCAGGTTTCGTCAGCGTTGGTTCAGCAATAATCATAGGCTTGGCAGCAGGCGTAATATCGAACCGTGTAGCTAACTGGCGCGCAGGCAGATCCAGAATCGACGACACACTGGACGTGTTCGCATGCCACGGCGTCGGCGGACTCTGGGGGTCAATCGCCACAGGGCTGTTCGCCTCGGCAGCCGTCGGCGGCGCAAGCGGTCTAATATTCGGCAACCTGCACCAGTTCTTGGCTCAGCTTGCAGCGGTCGCGGTGGTGGTGCCGTTCGCGTTCTTCGGCTCATACGCGTTGCTCAAAGTTGTCAACGTATTCAGTCCCTTGCGAGTGAGCCCTGAAGCAGAAGATGCAGGCTTAGACCTGAGCGAACACGGTGAAGAAGCCTATCAACTGGACTAAAGGGCTTTCAGAGCGAAACCCCTCCCCCAATTTTCTTTATGCAACATCAAATTCTGAATGAAAAAACCATACTAAATAGACTAAAATACGCAAGCGTGTTATGCCTTGAAAGGCGGCAGAACATAAGCTAGATTATTAAGGTGAACCTGCAAGTACAAAACCTCGAAACCGTTTACTATTAGGGGAATAAAAAGGATGCCTCAACCCAAAATCGGCCTGTCCATGCTTTACTGCCTAAGCAAACCGTTCAGCACGATGGTTCGCTACCTCGCCAAAGCGGAACCCAAGTATATCGAAGTGGTCGACGAAGGTTTACACGCCTTAACCGAGAAAAGAGTGATGGCGCTCAAGGAAATCGCCAAGTCCAAGGGCATTAAGTACACGGTGCACGCCCCGTTTGCCGACATGAACATCGCTTCGCCTTCCAAGCTCGTTCTCAAAGCCACGCTTAAGCGGCTCGAAGAGTCGCTGAGCTACGCGAGTGCTTTGGACGCGAAACTGTGGGTTTTTCACCCTGGAAGCTTCACAGGCATCAGCAGCTTCTATCCGGGTGAGGAATGGAAGCAAAACGTCGAAAGCATACGAGCGCTGCACCGAACCGCAGAGGACTACGGCGTAAACATAGCCTTGGAAAACCTGCCCCAAAAGTACGGGTTCATTATGAGAAACGTGAACGACTTCGCCAAGTTCTACAGGGAAACCAGCCTAAACGACATCGGCATAGTCTTTGACGTCGGGCACGCGAACCTGGAGGGTTTCACGGAGAACTTCTTGAGAAACATGCCTGACAAAATCGTGCACATGCACCTCAGCGACAACATGGGGGAAAACGACCAGCACCTTGGAATAGGGTACGGGAAAATCGATTGGCAGCATTTCGCGGAAATCCTCAGAGACATAGCTTATGATAAAACGTTGATGATAGAGTCCGTGGAGCATGTGAAGGAAAGCCTCAAAAACCTCAAAAAACTGCTCGCTTAATCTTCAGGAAGCGGCAGTTCCAGCTCTAAAAAATCCTCAGCCAAAACCACATTTCCGAAATTTTTTCGTGCCTGCTCCAAAAGAACTTGGGCGTCAGGGTATCTGGCGCTGATGTGTGTCAAAACCAGCCGTTCAGCCCCTGCTTTTAACGCTTGCTCAGCCGCTTGGCTTGGCGTTGAATGCCCGTCCACAGCCGCCTTCTCCGCAAGCGAATCATCCAACGTAGCGTCGTGAATAACCAAGTCCGCGCCAGCCGCGAACTCGGCGAAAGCGTCAAACGGTCGGGTGTCACCCGTGTAAACAATTTTGCGCCCTTTCCGCGGCGAACCCAAAACCTCCTCGGCGCGCACGATTCGACCGTCGCTCAAAGTGACTTCGCCGCCCCGTTGAAGCTCTGACCATAATTCGCCTTTAGGAACCCCGAGCGCATGTGCCTTTTTGGGATGGAATTTTCCGGGTCTCGGCTTCTCCACAAGCGCGTAAGCTAAACTGGGAACCACGTGATTCGACTGCACGGCTGAAACAGTGTATTCCTCTTCATCGCAGACGACGCCGGCGCCGTTTATCTCGCGGATTTCAACGGGAAACGTCAGACCAAACTGCAACGTCTCCTTAACGCAGAGCAGGAAGTCGCTTATGCCTTTCGGACCGTAAACCTCAAGCTTCCTCTGCCTGTCCATCAGCGCCATCGTCTGCAGCAGCCCGGGGAGCCCCAGCACGTGGTCGCCGTGCATGTGGGAGATGAAAATTTTCATTTTCTTGTGGAACCCCGTCTTTGCCCTCAGCATCTGCCGTTGCACGCCTTCGCCGCAGTCAAACATGAACTGCTCGTTCCCGCGTTGGACAAGCACCGCTGGCAAACTCCTCTGCAGCGTCGGAACGCTTCCAGCTGTTCCCAGAAACACCACATGTATGCTCACACAGCTTCACCTCGTGGTTTTTGTAACACGGCAATCTCCCGCGTCAAGGTTCTGTGAACGTAGGCGAAATGAGACTCCAAATGCCTGTACCCCAGCTCTTTGCCGATTTGCGCGATGTTTAATGTTTTCGGCGAAGCTATACAAATCCGTTGCCCCTCACCCAGCAGCGGAAACGCCGAGGATAGCACGCCTTCGACTATCTGCTTGGTGGTTGACTTCATCGTGGAAGCCGACCTGCCATATGGCGGGTCAGTTACCAAACAATCCAGCCCCGTCAGCGGAAGTTGGCGGGAATCGGCGATAACCAAACCCTCTGCGTCAACGCCGAAGTGCTTGAGGTTGCTGCGGCACCCCACAGCCATCCGCCGCTGGATGTCCAAGCCGAGAACGTGGCAGCCGATGAACGCGGCTTCAATCATGGCGCTTCCGGTTCCGCAGAACGGGTCCAGCAGCAAATCGCTAGACCTTGCGCGGGCGAGGTTGACCATGCAGCGCGCCAGTTTAGACGGCATGGCGGACGGGTGGAAGAACGGTTTTTTTCTGGGGCGCCGCTCAGAGAAGGTTTTCGGCTGAATCTCCGTCTGCTTCATGCCGAAGACCAGTTTGCCGCTGGTTATGACGCCAAAGAAAGTCGTATCCGGTTTGTTCAGGTTGACCGTGGCTTTCGGCGCGTTGCCCAGCACGATTTTGCCCAGTTTCGCCTCCAAAGGAACCGTTCTGATATGTTCGGCGTGCTCTTTTATGCGTCGTATGCGCACCTCAAAGCTTTCCCCAGCGTTCAGCACGCTTGCGAAGTCGGTTTGTTCAGCCGCTTCGGCGATGGCGGCTTCTTCCGCGGGGCAGGCGAACAGTTCGGTGGCGCTCATCATGGTGTAGGCTGACCTGCGGTGCACCGCCTGCAAGCCGCGCGTGTCTGCGGTGAGCCTGACAAGCTGGTCCAGTTGCTCCGTGACTTGGTAACGGATGTTTTCGGCTTCAAGGATGGCGGTTAACTCTGCGGCAGGCAGCGTCTCGTTTTCGCCTGAAAGCAGGAAAAAGAGGTTAGCCACTTTTCTGCGCCCTTAACTCTTCAGCGAACAGCGGTGCAAGAGAGACCTTGCTGGTGCGGCTTGGGACGCTGTCGGTTCCCACGATTTCTTCGACGCCAGCGTCTAAGATGCGTTTCTCCGCGTCACCAATCAGCAGCGGGTGCGCGCAGGCAGCGAAAACGCGGGTTGCGCCTAGTTCCAAGAGGATTTTTGCGGCGCCGACGATTGTGCCTCCTGTGCTGATGATGTCGTCGAAGATAATGGCGGTTTGCCCTTTGACGTTGAGGTCTGTGCCTGTTTGGCTGGTCTTTCCGGTGTAGCGGTCACGCTGCTTCTCCAAGTGCCCTGCTTCGCCGCCTAAGACGATTTGGGCTTGCTGGGCGATGTGCATTGCTCCTTTGTCGGGTGCCAACGCGAACGCTTTTGCGTAGCCTTTTTTGATGAAGTATTCTGCTAAGAGTGGGATGGCGCTGAGGGTTTTGGCTGGAAACGTGAACCTGCTGAGCGCGTTTTCGGCGTGGATGTTCACGGTGACTATGGCGTCAATGCCTGCTGCTTTCAGCATGGCTGCGACTGCTTCGATGCTTTTGGTTTCGCCTTGTAGGAAAATCTTGTCTTGCCGTGCGTACGCGAGGTACGGAACTGCGGCGGTGACTTTTTTGGCGCCGTTTCGTTTTGCGGCGTTTGCCATGAACGCAAGCTGCATTAGGCTGGTGTCCTGTGGTGTGCTGGTGGTTTGCACGATGACGACGTGTTCGTTTTGCACGTTGCCTTCTAAGCGAACGTAGCTTTCGCCGTCTGGAAACGTCCTGTGCGCAACGGCTACTTTTTCGATGCCAGTTAATTCCGCGATTTTTTCGCCGAGCGCTGTTGAGGCTGGACCTGGAATAATCTTCATCGTCTTGTTTCCTCTTGGTTCGGGTTGGTTAGGTTTTAGGCGGTGAACGCTATTTAATCTTGCCATGTACGTGGTAAAGGGCTAACGATGGTTTCTTTTTTTCAGCTTCCCGGCGGAAAAAGCGGGTTGATTTTGGAAATCCTTATATCTTATTTTGGGTGTTGCATTAAGGCAAGTAAAGAGGATACGGGATTTTGTTATGGAGTTTTGCCCGGAATGCGGTTCCATTTGCGAGCCTAAAAAGGATGGAACAGCGGTAATTTTTGTATGCTCCAAATGCGGGTACAAAAAGCCAGCGGCAGGCAGGAAAATCAAGCCGAAAATGAGCAAGGTTATCAAGCACGACATCAAGCAGAAAGTGACGGTTATCGGGAAAGAGGAGCAGAAAATCAACACGATGCCAACGCTTAAGGTGGAGTGCCCAAAATGCGGAAACAACCTCGTCTACGTTTGGCAGGTGCAGACTCGCGGAGGCGACGAATCCTCAACGCAGTTCTTCAGATGCACCAAATGCGGACACACCTTCAGAGAATACACCTAAACTCACGACAAGGTGGCAAAAGTCGCTGCTTGGATTAGCCAGTAAGCAGCAGGTAACATATTATTCAGTTTTCACGCGTTTTGTTACATGCAATCAGACCGAAGAAAGATCAAGGCTTTGTATTTCTTGTTGAGAAATCGGGCCAATCCTGTACAGGACTTCGGCTTCGTGCCCGTCATTTTCAAAATCCGCCTCGTCAAACAGCACCCGCTCTTCACATTTCGTTTTCAGCAGCTCCGCCAGCTCATAGAAGTTCTTTTTGGACACTTCGTTTGAGGGGTTCACAGTTCCTTCGAAGTACCGGGCTTTCGCCGTCTTAATCTGGTGCAGCAGCAGGCGTTTTTGCAGCCCGTAACCGCGGTAGTCTTTGCGGACTACGGTTTCCCAGTTGAAGAAGGTATCCTTCCTTACTGGCGGGATGTAGCCTGAAGAGAACGCGACTATTTTTCCGTCGTGTTCGGCTACGACGCAGGTGTCTGAGAAGTCTTTGGCGAGGAGAAAATATGTGTAGCGGGAGTTTAAACCGACGTAGGGTCTGTTCGCCACGAGCAGCTTGTAGACTTCTTTTATGTCGCCGACTTCCACGTTTCGAATCTTGAAGGTTAAGCCGTTTAGCTTTTCGCTCATTCAGGTTTTCCCTTGTGATTATGGTTGTTTGCTCGCCTGTTTAAACGGGTGTTTCCGTTCGGTATGAGCGATATCTCGTCATCCGCGTCCGTTAGCAATTTCTCAACGCCGATGGCTTTGGCCTCGTCAGCCTCGTCCAGTTTCAACTGCAGAGCGCAGTCGTCGCAGTTTCTGTCGCAGAAAATAGGTTCGTAACTGTCTGGTTCCTTGTACGTGGTGATGACGCCCTCGTAATTCCGAAGAACAACCTTGTTTGTGGACCATGAGATGATGTAGTTGGGCATGACAGGGATTTTTCCTCCGCCGCCCGGTGCGTCCACAACGTAGGTGGGCACCGCGAATCCGCTTGTGTGTCCTACTAGACTTTCGATGATTTCGATGCCTTTGCCGATTGGGGTTCGGAAATGGGAAAGCCCTTCCGAGAGGTCACATTGGAACAGGTAGTAAGGGCGCACGCGGTTCTGCACGAGCTTCTGGTTAAGCTGCTTCATTATCCTTGGGCAGTCGTTTACGCCCGCAAGCAGCACGGACTGATTCCCCAGCGGAATTCCCGCGTCCGCCAGCTTCCGCACTGCCCTTTTTGCCGAGTGCGTGAGCTCTCTGGGATGGTTAAAGTGCGTGTTCAGCCATATCGGATGGTGCTTCTTCAGCATCGCGACCAGTTCATCGGTTACTCGGTATGGCAGCACAACGGGCATTCTGGAGCCGATTCGGATAACCTCAACGTGCGGAATGCGCCGTAACTCGGTTAGAATCCAGTCCAAGTAGTCATCGGGAAGCATGAAGGGGTCGCCGCCTGAAAGCAGCACGTCGCGGATTTGACGGTTCTTTTTGATGTAGCTGATTCCCGCAAGAATCTGCTTTTTCGAAGGGATGTGTTCTGGGTCGCCGACCTTCCTTTTGCGTGTGCAGTGCCTGCAGTACATTGAGCAGCGGTTGCTGACCAAGAAAAGCACTCTGTCGGGGTATCTGTGCGTGATTCCCTTTACAGGGCTGTCCTTGTCCTCATGCAAGGGGTCTACCATGTCGTACCTTGAGATTTTCAGTTCTGCAGGGTTCGGGAAAGCCTGTTTGAATATGGGGTCGTTGCGGTAGTTTTCTTTCTCTATTAAAGACGCATAGTATGGGGTGATGCTCATGGGGAATTTGCAGGTGGTTTTTTCCAGTTCCACCCGTTCTTCTGCGTTGAACGTGATTCCGGTTAGCCTTTCAAAGGTAGCTATGTCTCTTATTGAATGGGATAGCTGCCACTTGTAGTCGTTCCAGTTGCCGACTGTTGTATGTTCACTCACGTTTTTCGCGATAGATGCTTGATAGGTGGTAAGTTCAGTTTTTTCAACGCTCAAATCAATCACTCTTAAATGGAAAACAAGCGCTAGGGCACTTTCCATAGAAAGCAACATTTTTTCTTTGGGGCTTGTTTTGTGTTTGCATCCGTTAGTTGGTTATGACTTATATATTTTATGTGCCGAAACCCGATAAACGCGAACGCGGCATTTTTCTGCTTCGGCATCATTCCTCAGGAAGTCGGCTTTCTTCAGAGAATGCTTATATAACGTGGTCTTGCCTTATGCGGTATGTT
>Ga0210077_1000200_pt1 | contig 26510 bp, 23 predicted proteins | sample RushMan_CattailN_5_FD_185556 | JGI IMG/M metagenome (GOLD analysis project Ga0210077, IMG submission 185556) | Wetland microbial communities from San Francisco Bay, California, USA, that impact long-term carbon sequestration -... | ecosystem: Environmental > Aquatic > Marine > Wetlands ... | reverse complement strand
CCCAACGGCGGCATGATAGCGGGCCTAGTTTTCGGCATAATAATCATAATAGTCGGCTTGGGCTTGTTTCTGGAAGCAGCCGGAATCGTCAGCAACTTCTGGAACATTTTCTGGCCCTTCATCATAGTCATCTTCGGCCTCCTCATCATCGCAGGCGCACTCTTCGGACGGCGACGAAGATACGGCGAAACCCGCCGCTACTGAAAACACGCTTGGCATGACCCGCAGATTCGTCTGTTGTTCCATTCGGAAAGCAAAATTCTCAGCCAGAGCAAGAACCCGATTAACCCAAGCACATAGAGGTCTACCAGCAAACTCTCGCCCAAAACATCCGCCCCAGCAAGAGCCACAAACGAACCGGCAACAAAAACCACATTCAAAATTACCTTGGCGTAACCAGCGAACTTTATTTGAACCAGTCCTAAAACCATGCCGATTTCTCCCAAAGCAAGCAACCAAACGCTCGCCGAAACTACGTTTATGCCGATAAAAAACTGCAAGGCGGACGCAGCCAAGGCAATGATGGCTCCAACCAACAAACCGCTGCACGCCGCACATAACGCTCGCCCGTTAATCCTTATTCTGTTGCCCGAGAAGTTTTGGCAGTCAGGATGATGCCCGCTCACCCGCACAGAACCAGAAGATACACTGGCTTGGGACAGAGGGCTCTGCTTCTGAAACAAGCCCTTGCACTTCACGGGATAAAACACCGCTGCAATTCCCAAAAGACAAATGAGGCTGTATAAGCCGCCAACCAGACCATGTCGGACAGAAGGCTGAAAAATCTCCAGGTTAGGTTGCAAAACCAGAACATTAACCAGCACAAGCCCAACAATCGATACTGCTACTAGAAACGCCATTGAAAACGTCGAAGCCCGACCCTTTTCCGTTTTGTCTGCTAAAACAGCGACTTCACCTTCCCCAGCACGCCACTTCCAGCCATGTGCCAGAAAACCCTCCGTTTCAACCGGTTGCTAGAAAAAAGCCCGCCGAACCTTCGGCTCCACGACCCGTAGAAGCTGCGGTAGCAGAGGTAGAGTTCCTCTTGCACTTCACTGGTTGAAAGCGTCTCGGTGGGCATAATAGCGTGAATCATGTCATAATGCGACCAATTCCGATCAGTAATCCAGCCGTTGCGTTCCGCTTCTGCGTAGACTTCTGTGCCTGGGAACGGCGTCAGGATGCCAAACATGACGAAGTCAGGGTCCAAGTCGTTGACAAACTCCCTAAGCTGCGCAATGGTTTGGTGAGTGTCTGTGCGGCTGCCTATGATGATCATGGCGTGCGCGAAAATGCCGTTGTCCTGCAGCAATCGCACCGCAACCTTAGCGTCAGCAGGGGTTATTCCTTTCTTGAAAGCCTCAAGAGTTTGAGGGTCTGAATTCTCAACCCCAAGCAACACCCAATTCAGCCCTGATTTTCGCAAACGGGGCAAGATTTCTTTGTTGCGAATAATATCATCGCACCTCGCTTGGACAAACCACGAAACATCCGCGGGCAACTGCCGCGCAATGATTTCTTCAGCAATCTGAGCTGGCCGCTGCCCCGCACCAAAATTATCGTCAGTCAGCCAAATGAACTTGCTGCCAAACTCGCGATTGCAGAAGGCCATCTCGTCAGCTATGCGCTTCGCTGACTTCACTCGCCAACACGCTTGCCAATGCCGCCACTGCGTGCAGAACGAGCACTGATGATTGCAGCCGCGAGCGCCCTCGATGAGAGCGTACGGGTTGTTTTTGCCTCCCATGGCCGAGAAGTGATACTTTTGCATGTTATCCTTAACAAGGTGGTAGCCTGGAAACGGCAGATCCTCAAGGTTTTCGACCTGAGGGCGCTGCGGATTATGGGCAATTGTGTCGCCGTGCCGGTAAGAGATGCCCGAGATGCTGCCAAAGTCGGATTTCGTCTGGCATGTTTTAGCAAGTTCCGATAGGGTTTGCTCGCCTTCACCCCGCACGATAACGTCGATTTCAGGGAACTGCTGAAGGCTTTCTTGCGCAGTGGCAGAGAAATGTTGACCACCCGTAACTGTTAAGACGGCGGGGTCTACTCGTTTGGCGGTTTCAAGCGTTTTAGCCACGGCGTAGGTGTTGCAGGTGGCCAACGAGGCGCAAGCCACCATGTCAGGCTTAAACGCGGCTATGCGCTGCTCCATGTTTTTCCAGTCAACTTTCTCCGCGTTGCAGTCCAGAACCCCCAGATCCAAATTGGATATTTGTTTTTCTATGTACGCAGCAAGTTGGATGATGCCGTAGGGCGGCGGCAGGTATTCCCCCATGACAAACCATATGTCTTTAGGCGGCTCGATGAACAGGACTCTCAAGCGCGAATCTCCTAAAAGCACTGTTGGTTCATTTCGCTTATTAGACTGACGCTTTAGCTCAACTTATCCCGGTCAAATACGGCAGCCCCACCGCGCAAATATTTCGCGCTCCGAATCTTGTGGCTTTTAGTCAAGTTTCAAATACGGATAACGTTTTTCGTTGCTCAAATTTTTAAAGCACCTCTGCTTTCACCATTAAGCCGTGATAATACCGATAATCGTTCTCGCGGTTGTATTCATTCTAATAGCGACCAGACGGATAGGAAATATCAGGCTGCAGATCTGGCAGATAATGCTTTTTGGCGCAATAGCCGTCTTGGTGACGGGTCAGATTTCTCCAGTAAACGCTTTGCTTTCAATAAACATCGACGTAATTCTTTTCCTCTTCGGCATGTTCATCGTAGGAGAAGCCCTTATCGAAAGCGGCTACCTGAACCATATGGCTTACCGGATTTTCAGGAGAGCCAAATCACCCGACCAACTGCTGCTGGCAGTTCTCTTCGGTATGGGTTTAGGCTCAGCGTTTTTGATGAACGATACTCTTGCCATCATCGGCACACCCGTCGTATTGCTTCTTGCCAAGCAATGCAAATTGCCTCCCAAACTCATGCTGCTCACCCTAGCCTTCGCAGTCACCATCGGAAGCGTAATGAGCCCCATCGGGAACCCGCAAAACGTTCTCATAGCGATTAACGGCAACGTCGCAAACCCCTTCGTCACCTTCCTTCGCTACCTCTTCCTGCCGACCGTGGTGAACATTTTCTTAGCCTTCATGCTGTTGCGGCTCTTTTTCAAGAAGGACCTGCAGAAATGCGAAGTGGCGCACTCTGATGAACCGATTAAAGATTACAAACTGGCGAGGCTTTCCAAACTTTCCCTCGTGCTGATTGCTGCGTTGGTCACCGCAAAAATCTTCACCGTCCTCTTAAACATCCCAGTAGATTTCAGGCTAACCTACATAGCGCTTATACCAGCCTTGCCAATCGTAGTGCTGAGTCCGCGGAGAATCGAAGTGGCTAAGAAAATCGATTGGCGCACGCTGGTCTTTTTCGCGGCGATGTTTGTTCTGATGGAAAGCGTTTGGGAATCAGGATTCTTCCAATCGGTGATAACTGGATTGCAGCTGGACATAACCTCTGTAGTCGCGATTTTGCTGGTAAGCACGTTATTAAGCCAGCTAATCTCAAATGTGCCGTTGGTCGCCCTTTACTTGCCCATGCTCATGAATGCTGGAGTGTCAGCAAGCGAACTGATAGCGTTGGCGGCGGGAAGCACAATCGCAGGCAACTTATTCATCCTCGGAGCCGCAAGCAACGTCATAATAATCCAAAACGCGGAGAAGTTCGGAGAAACCTTAACCTTTTTCGACTTCGCAAAAATCGGAGTAATCCTCACAGCGGTCAACCTGCTTGTTTACTGGCTCTTCTTAACTTTGGGTGCCTAAACAATACGCCGATTGCCTTAAGTGCAAAATTCTATAATCTCCGATATTCAAAACTGGATTTTTTCGAGGCTCCCCTAAAACTTGAAGAAAAAAAAAAAAGAAAAAGAGACGGTAGCTGTTAAAAATCGAGTTTATTTCAGTTTAATTTCTTTAGAAGACTGCCAAAGCCCGTGAATATTGCACAGCGAAGTCGCAATGAGAGTTCCCGGTTTACCTGTCTTCACCCAGCCAGTAACCGCGTGGTGCGTGTACACCGTACTCGTGTTCGGTCCTTGAACCGAGGCGCCATGCGCTGCAAACTCGTATTTGGCAATCTGGTATGGGAATTTTTCGCCTTCAGGTAAAAAGTACACTGCTACCCAGCTGATGTGGTGCTCCGTCGTGTTCGGATGCGCAATCTCCTTGCCAATGGTAACTTTGACTTCTAAAAGCTCGTCAGCCTTCACCGCGTCCGCGCATTCAATGACCGGCACATGTTTCTCCATCTTCCAATCGGCTTCCTGAAATAGTTCTCCAATTTTCTTCAAAAACAATCAACTCCTACAATACCAGTTGAACAAGAGAATTTATGCGTTTCGACTCTCTGCTTAGAAGCGGATACGCTTGGTCAAGCGGCGCGGCTATGGTTCTGCAACTACCAAGCCGTCAGCCACTTTAGACGAAGGCTTCTCGATAACGTCAAGAGTCCCTGTTTTTCCAAGGCTAAGCTGTTTTTCACCTTTGAAAGCGGTGACCCGTGCGTTCCCAACCTGAACGGTATCGCCTTCAGAAACGGCGTCTACCGTTTCATTCCACAGGCAAATCTTAATCTCGCCCGTGCCGTCGGAAACTAAAGCTTTAGCTAGGCAAGCGTTGTTTCCATACCGTGTGACGAGACGACGTGGCTCGGAAACCTCTAGGACTTCAGCTTTTAGGTTAACACGCTTCATCCCAACCCTCAAGTCCTGAATAGACCATGAACGGTCTGATTCAGATTGCCTGTTAGAATATTCGCGAGCCAAGCCTGTCGTCATGTGACTTCTGATAGGGTTTCCCTGCCGCGACAGAAACTCTTCGGAAATCGGCAACTGGGCCACCACTTCAGAGCCTTCCATAATCAAGAAAATCACTTTACCATTCTTTTTCCCTCGGCACTCAACCGACAAGTGGGCGCACTTGGCTGCTCCGGTTTCTCCGGCTGAAAGCAGCGCTTGGAAAAGCTCGTCCGCATCAACATTATTCTTTACGGCGAGCAATGCAAGATATTCGCCTGATGATTTCTTACTTCGTGCTATTTTTTTTCACCTCCTCCCTTCTCTTTACATCGTAAGGTAACCTTTTTTCCTGAGCCATTCCGACTGGTTTCTTCGGTACCGCCAGAAGATGTCGCCGCGAGTGTCAGACTGGAAATCCCAAGGAGAAACCAAAACGATGTCACCTTCTCGTATCCAAACACGCCTTTTCAGCTTGCCGCGAACCCTGCACAAGCGTTCTTTGCCGTCTTGACACTTCACCATGATTCTGTCGCCGCCAAGCATCTTAACGGCTATTCCAAGAACATCGCTTCCGCTTGGCAAAATCATGTTCGAAAGGTTATCTTCGTTTGTAATTTTTCTTTTACCCATTTGTTTAACACCTCATTTATGAACTGGGACACAGCCAACTAATCATTGTCAGAACGATTCTCGGAGAAAAATCGAAAAGCGCCCATGCGCCACCGACTAAACTCTTCCTCTAACGAATTCCGACCTTTATAAATAGAATACGGGGCACCCTATATTAGTCTGACTGCGGAAAAAACCTGTTTTTCATGATAAAACAGCCACTTTTATGACCTAATGCCGCCTAATCGTCAAATGCACAGGCTACGTTTATCCATTAGAATTTGACTTTCTCACGCGGAACATTTTTATAAAATAAAACCCATTTCAAGACGTTGCTCTCGCAGTATAGCCCATGCAGTTGCAAAATAGTCCCGTTTGGGTTCTTAAGAAACAACGCATGACCTCATCGCGCAAACACCACTTTACGTGAAAAAAGCGCCGTGAGCACGGAAAACAGGGGGATACAGCACTTGAAGATATTGAAAAACAGAGTGAAAATACTGAAAAACATAGAAAATCCCGTCTGCCAGTTCACCGACTGCTTCCGAGGCTTCGAGGAAGTTGACGCTGTGAAACGCATTTTCAGAAATGAAGCATCAAGGGTTCTGGCGGAGCTGAAAACCGAGTTCACGTACGCCACGATATACATGAGAGTTGACAATTCAGACGGCCACTTAATGATAAACCCCGATTACTTCCTCGAAGCGGGCATCACTGAACTGTACCTGGACATTATTCATGAGCTGGTCCATGTGAAGCAGTTTCTGGAAGGCAAAATCTCCGACGAAGACGTGAACTACACCGAGAGACCGCTGGAAATTGAGGCTTACAAGATAACGGTGGACGAAGCCAGAGCGTTGGGCATAGCGGAAGAGGGCATAATTGACTATTTAGACTCAGACCTGATAAACAGTGAAGAACTTAAGCAGCTCGCGGAAAACGTGGGAGTCGAGTACACCTCTGACTCTCTGTGAGACGCTTAGTTTTTTATGTTGTAGTTGAAAAGAACCGGCGCACCGCTTAAGCGCCGATACTGCAGGTACCTGTTTTTAACATCTCTGTTCTTGAATACAAACGTGGATATGGCTTCCCACAAGAAGACCCAGCCGCCTATGTTTAACCCTTCAACGGTGACGACGAACAGCAAACCGTCTGGCGTTACAGTACGCAGCAAGAATGATGCCGCGAGAAGAAAGAACGACGCAAGCACATAAAGAAGGCTTGTCTCGTAGGATTTCTTTATCTTCCTCTCCAAGAGGTTCCTGACGAACGAAAAATACGTTTTCAACCCTGATTTGATACGGGTTTCCTTTTCGCTGTCACGTGCCTCATCGAGAACATCGAAGGTAAGGGTGACGTCGTTTTTTACGGGGATGTCTGATGAGCAGTCTTCAAGGAAGTACCGCAAGTCCTGGTCTATGTCTCTTTTCCTGAATGGTGCTGGGTCCCACTCGTTGAATATGTCTGTGTACTTGTCGATGGCGACGCTTATGATGTATGCTCCTGTTGCTTTGTCCCTTTCGTAGATTTTTTCCAGTGTTTTATCAGTGTGTTCCATAAGTAAAAAATAGATTGCAATGTATATATCCATTCTCCGTGAATTTAGCAAAAACTCATGGAGCAACTTGCAAATGCTTGATTATTTCACTTTCTGCTTCGTAACCTGTGAGATAATTCGTTTAAGCTCCTCTTCAGGCAGCCCCTTCCGAAGCTGCCGCAGCATCTTTTTAATCTCGTAAAACGTAATCATCATCTCGCCCTTATCCAGCCTTTCCTGACTTAACCGCACTCTTCTGGCAATCTCAGCCACCTGTTCAGGGGTCGCCTTTACCTCATGCAGGTTCAAGTAAGTCTGCACGGTTGCTTCGCCCAAATGCCTGCCCATATACAGCATCGTTTCCCTGTCAATCATCTTCGGAGGAAATGGCTCATAAGACAGCGGATGTCCCAGCATCCCGTTGACCTCCTTGTCAGAGGCATGTGAAAAAGCGTCGTCGCCCACCACGGGTTTCTGAAAAGCAAGCGGCCACGTGAAACTCTTCTCCACAAACTGGCTTAAACGGTAAAGCTTGTGCGCGTCTATGCCTGTGTCTTTGGCGTAAAGCAGCTCGTAAGCTGTCACCACCTCTTCCATGGGCGCCAGTCCGGTTCGTTCACCGTATCCTGCAACGCACACCATGGGATGAGTTATGCCTTCCTCTATGGCTGCCAGCGTGTTGGAGGTTGCCAAGCCGAAGTCGTTATGGCACTTTATCGACAACAACAGGTTTTTCTTAGTAAACTCCACGAGCCCGTCTCTGACTTTGGAAACGAGGTAACGCGTGGATAACGGTCTTAAAATGCCCACTGTGTCCTCGATTGCCAAGCGGTCAGCTCCAGCTTTCACAGCCGCCTCAAAGATTTTTAAAATGTCTTCAAGCGGGGTTCGTGAAGCGTCTTCAAGGAGAAAAGTTACCGTGAACCCATGCTTTTTCGCATACTCGACGCTGTCGGCTGCCTGCTTTATGACCTGAGAGGCTTCGGTTTTCAGCACGTATTCGAGGTTCAGTCTGTTTATCGGAGTGGAAATTGCTATCTCCTGAATGCTAGAGTTCAGACAAGCATCAACATCCGCCTTAACGGTACGTGCGGAGGCGGCTAACCTTGCTTGCGAAAAAGTTTCATTGGATAATCGTCTCACCGCGTCTCTTTCGTTCTCAGAAAAGCCTGGAAAACCGATGTTTATGACTGAAACGCCTAACTCATCCATCGACTTAGCTAACTTTACCCGTTCAGAGTAGGCTAAAAAGACGGTCGGGGTGTTCTCGCCTTCTATCAAGGTCTCATCCCAAATAAAAATTCTGTTCGGAAGCCTCGAAGGCAAAGTCTTCCTGAAGCGGTTGTAGTTCTCTATCAAATTTTCCGCTCTAAGCTTTCTAAATACGGTTTTCTTCACAGAACTCACCTGAGCAAAAACATTCATTACGAATTAGGGCGCGGGGAAGTATTAAAGTTCACGGTCACAGCCAGCCAACTCGGTTTTGCATGAAACATCCGTGCCCAAGCCCAGCGTTGAAAGAACTCACTAAGAGCTTTAGTTTTTATCGGCAACTCGCGAGTAGAACAAGCCTTAAGATTGTGATTTTAACTCGGAAAGACGTTTTTCCACGGCTTTCAGTATGTCTTTTCTCAAGTTTTCCTCAGATGACCAGGATGACCATTTTTTCAGCTGCTCGATTTTTGTGGCTGTTTCATCGTCGCCAAGGGTGTTCTTAATCCACTTCTGAAAGTCCCCGCGCTGAAAATGAAACACAACAGATTCAACAGGCACGAGTTGGAGTTTTTCCACAAACTCAAAAAGGCTGGTCGCGGTCACTCCCGTGTAATTGCCGATACCAGTGTAAAAGTGAAAACCGCTTTCATAGGGCACGCTCCTGAGTAACTTTTCAGGCTGCGCTGCCGCGGAAGCTGGTTTTTTGGAGGTATCTATCTTAGACAATGTAAATCACACCATAGACGTTGCAAATGAATAGGGTGCGTGCTTTATAGTTTTTTGTGGTTGTGAACGCACAGTTACAACCGTAAAAAAACATGCAGGCTTCTTGCAAAAACTGTAAATTGGGGAGAAGAGGAGCGGCGCAGTTTGTCAAGTTATGGGAGTATGTTGCATCTCATCGTGGTGGATTTCACCGTGTCGCATCCACCTGAAGAAGTGAATTTTCAAGAGGTCAGTTATCACGAAGGCAAGCAGTGCGTAGCCCCAAACTAGCCCGGACAATGCCCAGCCGAGAGGACTCATGAAAACACCGTAAACTGCTAAAAGCGTCCCGCCGAGTTGGGTGATTTCCGCAGTGAAGAACAGAACCTTTGCTGGAAGTGGACGCTCCCAGAAGTGGTATACTCCAGTGCGTGCAAGATAGATTGTCATGTGTCCCGCCACCGTCATCTTAAGGAATATGAGGGTTTGCAGCGTACCCATGTCCAAGTGCAACACGTTTAAACCTATCAGGAAAAGGGTGAAACTTGAAACCAGACCTGTTGCCCCAAGCAGCGATGCCACTATTAACACGTCGCGCATTCTCCAACGGACTGGTTTCGCCCGAACTTTGACGTTGTCGTAAGCAATGGTCATTATTGGCAAGTCGTTTAGCAATGCCAAGATGACAATCATAACCGCGGTCAAAGGGTAAAAGTTAAAAAGGATAATCGACAGCGTCAGGAAAATCAACACGCGAGTGGTTTCTGCGATGCGGTAAATGGCGTAGTTCTGCATGCGCTGAAAAACTTTGCGGCTTTCCTTGATGGTGTCGATTATGACGGAAAGTCCAAGCTTTGTCAACACAACATCCGCAGCTGACTTCGCCGCGTCAGTCGCTCCCGCAACAGCAATTCCAGCATCAGCTTTTTTCAACGCAGGCGCATCATTAACCCCGTCCCCGGTCATGCCGACGATGTGGTCTTTTTCCTGTAGCAGCTGCACGATACGGTATTTGTGTTCAGGGAAAACCTGCGCGAAACCATCAGCCTTCTCCACCAGGTCCTTCGATTCGTCGTCAGCCTTATCCATAAAGGCGGAAGCGGGCAGGATGTTTGTGCCCAAGTTGACTTCCTGAGATATCTGTTTGGCGATGGCTATGTGGTCGCCTGTAACCATTTTAACGTTGACGCCCATTTCCTGCGCGGTCTTGATTGTTTCTGCGGAATCTTCACGCGGAGGGTCATAAATGGCGAGAAGCCCCACGTAGGACCAGGCGCCGTTTTCTTCTTTGACAACGCCTAAGGCGCGGTAGCCTTTGCTGGCGAAGGCAGTTACAATTTCGTTCACTTTGTCTTCTATCTGGTCTTTGTTTGACACAAGAGACAAAACGACCTGCGGTGCACCCTTAGAAATCCTGAATTGTTCTCCTTTCGCCGTTTCCACTGTTGCCTCAGTCCTTTTTGAGACGGGGTCAAACGGCTTGAAATCAATCGCGTTGTACTCGCCAAGAGAATCTGCGACTGCTTTAATGGTCTTCGCCTTGGCAATGACGGCGTCGTCGATTGGATCATGATTTTCCTCTCTGGAAGCCAATGTCCCGAGCAAAAGCACATCTTCAACCTTAAAGTTTCCAAATGTTTGAACGTCGGCGACGGTAAGATCATTCTTGGTTATAGTGCCTGTTTTGTCTGAACACAGCACATCCACCCCCGCCATCTCTTCGATAGCCACCAACTTGCTAACTATGGCTTCCTTCTTTGCAAGCGCAATCGCACCGATAGCCATGGTAACAGTCAAAACCGCAGGCAACGCGACGGGAATCGCAGCCACGGTCAGAACCAACGCGAACTGCATAAGTTCAAGCGGGTTAGCCTGCCGGAACAGAGCCACAATAAAAACTGCAGCGACCATGATGACCGCCAACGCGATGAGGTAATTGCCTATTTTTATAACGGCTTTTTGAAAGTGGCTGCCCGTCTTAGCTTCCGCCACCAACTTGGTGGTTCTGCCGAAGAAGCTGCTGATGCCCGTCGCCACGACGTAGGCGTCCATTTCACCCTGCCGGATAATGCCGCCAGCGTACGCAATGTCGGAAATATGCTTCTCCACCGGCAGGGATTCGCCGGTTAGGGCGGACTCGTCAGCGAGCAGGTATTCGCCTTTCATTAGTTTAACATCTGCCGGAACTATGTCGCCTAGGCGGACTCGCACAACATCGCCGGGAACGAGCAGTCGGGAGGGAATTTCACTCCATTTGCCATCTCTGAGTACTCGTGCTTTCGGTGCAAGTCGTTTCTTCAACATTTCTATTGCGTTGTCGGCTTTATGTTCCTGCCAGAACCCAACGATGGCGTTCACTATTAGTAGTGTGAAAATGATTACGAAGTCTTCATAATGCTGGATAACCAAGGACAGGGCAGCCGCAACTTCAATCATCCATGGTATTGGCCCCCAGAAATAGCTTAAGAATTTGCGATAAGGATTGACCTTCTTTTCAGGAATCTCGTTAGGGCCATACTGCTCCAGTTTATCCGCTACTTCTTGAGAAGATAATCCAGTTTTAGCATAAACGGAAAACGGTGTTTCGCCCGTAGAAGTTTTCTCTGGCTCCGAACTCACTAAACAAGGCCTTCTGTTGTACTAAAACCAGCCTAAGGCGAGGGGTTACTTTTTAAGGTTTCTTTCAATTATAGGAGAAACGGCAAGGGTTTAAATATCAAATCAGCCCTAATACGAGGAGATTAACTCAGGGTTCTCACCGCTTCCGAACCTAAAACCTCACAATCGGCGTTCTAAAAAGCGCTTCTGACCGCATGTTACTAGCCCCACACAACAACACAGATTTAAAAACTCCAGCGGAATAATACGGTGCAGGTGACAACATGGGCGCCCATGTGCATGACAAAAAAGAAAACTTGGAAATGTGTAGTTGTCCCGACTGCCCCTCATTCAAAAATTCGCCACTAACAGGAGCATTATACTGCGCGAGAGGAAAAGCGGAGGAAGACGTTCTTGAAGCAGGTTGCAACTGCAGTTTTTGCCCCGTGGCAGACAAATACGACTTGAAACTTGAGTATTATTGTGTACGTGGGAAATCATCCGACCTTCCCTGACCCGCCTCAGATATAAAACAGCTTGTTCAGGTTTTGACTGATTAATGCCAAAACCAATGAGGCAGCGCTGCAGAATTAACGCTGCATAAATAAAATAATCAAGTGCCTAAACCGCACAAACCGTTTTAATGATGCTCTTTTGACAGCCAAAGGTTTTTCACTGAAAATCACCCATTAGCACATCTAGGAGACTTTGTATGAAGCTGGAAGAAGCTAAAACTGCGGCTGAAGCAGCAACGGACTTAGCTGAGAACGGACAAGACTTTTCCAACGTGATAGGAGGCGTGAGCCGAGACCTCAAAAACACCAAAAAGCTGTGGCGGGAAGGAAACAAGTCCAGACTGATAAAAATCGGCGTGACCCTGATAATGTTCCCCGAGCCAACGCCGATAAGCGAAACCGTCGGCGCATGCTTCGTGGCGGCAGGAGCTATCCAGAAGGGAATTCAAAGCAGGTCCATGTTCATGGAGGACATAAAGAAAACCTTCCAGAGCACACTAAAAGAAGTGTACGCTACAAAACATAACCTGCGAATCTGACCCGCTCTCCCTTTTTAGCAGAAAACGGCAACTTAAGAAGTATTCTACCCTATTCCTGCGATAGAGTCATGTTTAACTGTTTCTTTCTTGGGTGTTTTCTGTCTCTTTGAAATTCCAATCACGCCTATGGTGGCGATGATGGCGGTGGTCATTATAATCACAACTGCAAAGTTGATGAAGTACCCAGAGTAAGCCGAGAATTCTTCGTATTGCGCCGGTATCGTCGCCAAGACAGCAGCGGCCAATCCTCGTGTAAGCACCACGGACATTATGGACCTTTCCTTTTTCAAGTCACTGCCAGCGGTTGCTAACCTCACCACGCCTAATCTAACCCCGAAAAGAAGCAGGGACAAAACGATGCCTAGGAAAACAAAGGTGACATTGGCTATTGACGCGATTATTCCCAAGAACACGAAGAAGAAAGTCCGAATGAAGAAGGCAATTTCGGATTCAAAACGCTTCAAACCCTCATCAACAGTCGAGCGCGGCGCGGTTCCAAGGTGGAGAAGCTTGAGAATTTCGTTTTCGTTGCCCAACATGAGCCCGAAAAGAAGGGAACTCAGCGCTCCGCTTCCTCCAAGCACCTCGGAGATTGCGTAGGCAAACAGCGCTATTGCCAGCGTCAGCATGTAAGAGAACGGCAGGTACGCCACTTTTTTAAGCAAAATGAGCCACGCGATTCCAGAGAATATTCCGATAACGGCACCTATCACAAATCTGCCTGTTATTCCCAAGCCAATGTACGCGTAGTCGGTGTGACCGGTTAAAACGACTCCGATTAAGGCGAGGGACACGACAATGCATAGGATGTCGGTTATGGCTGATTCTAAGACTAATGTGGTGGAGCCTTTTTCGCTGATTTTGATTTTAGCTGCCAACGATACTACCACTATGGAGCTGCTTCCGCCGTAAATGCTGCCGAATAGCAGGCCGATGAAAGGCGGAACGTTCAGAACGTAAATCGTGAATATCGCGACCACCAGCATGCTCAATATGAAACCGGTGACAGCCAGCAAAACGGCTCTTGGGCTGTGAGAAAGCACTTGGCGAATTCCCATTCTTATCCCACCGTCGAACAAGATGAAGACCAACGCCAAAGCCGAAATGTATGGAGCCAACCCGCTGACGACGCTGGGCTCAAATATGTGAAGAACGGGCCCAACGGCTATTCCGAGGAATATCAGGAACAGCATATCAGGCACGCCTTTTTTCTCAAAGAGGTAGTTTCCCAAAAAACCTATCACGATAATCAAGGCGCTCACTATTAGAGCGAGAGAGACGAGGTCAACCATCTTAAGACACGACACTTATTTAGCGGTGAATTGCTTTAAAGTTTTTTTCAGATTTCCGAATAGAACGTCCTCCGTGTTTTGTCACTGTATATTAATAAGAATTTCTCTAGAAAGCCAACCCCCGCCGCTTCCCGTGTGGGGATTCAAAAAGTTCTTATTCCCTGATGCAGTAGGGAATTTGATGGTTTTTGAAGAGAATAGAAGTAACGGTAGACGTTGAACATTCGGAAAACATAAGAAAAGCCTTTGAAGAACTGCAACTCGCCTACATCTGCTCATCGTGTACTCAAAGAGAAGAGGAAGTGATTTTATATTCTGCCTTGATACCGGACGAGTTGGTTGACAAGGCAATCGCGCTGTTTTCTAAAAACATGGACATGCGAATCCGAGAAAACACTATCAGCGTGTACAACGTCGAAGCCTTCGTTTCAACGTCATTGGAGAAGGCAAAAGAACGGGTTGCCAAAGCCGCGCCTCCGCTTAATCCGTTGGAAAGGCTTGTGGCAAGAACTGACAGCAACGTTCGCTTAAACAAAGATATACTGCTAATGGCTATGTTTGCAACGTTAATTGCTATGGCAGGGCTTTTCTTGGACAACGTCGCCATCGTGATAGGCGCCATGCTTCTTTCCCCTCTTTTGGGACCGATAAACGCTTTTGCAGTTAACGCGAACCTTGGGAGAGTCCGCAAGCTCTTGACAAGCCAACTGTCAATCTTAAGCCTCTTAGGAGCCGTGGTACTCTTATCCGCCAGCGTTTCCTTCATAATCTCCCGCTTTGTCGCGCTTCCGTTGGATACAGGTCAAATTACTATACGCATGACTGCCGCTCCAAGTGACATCGGAATCGCGCTGGTGCTCGGGCTGGCAGGAGGACTGGCATTGTTTATAGCTATACCGGAAATACTGGTTGGGGTGGCGATTGCCGTTGCCTTGGTGCCGCCTGCTACAGTTACAGGCATTGGAGTTGCATTCGGTGAAACTCGGCTCTTTCTCGGGGCGTTAGTTTTAACTCTCGTGTACCTTGTTGGCTTACAGTTCGGATCCACGCTAATGCTCAGAATTAGAGGAGTAACCCCAAGGAGATACTATCAAAAAGCCGAAGCTCGCAAAAAATTCGCGTATTCGATAATAATTCTGGCGGTGCTATTCGTCATACTTGGCATAGCTGTTTTCTTTTTGAATCGGTAATTTTTCTGCGGATCTAAAATAGCTTATAAGAGCGTTGGGATAAAGTAGAATCATGTTTTCACAAGCAACTAAAGCCGCAGTTATCACGGCGCTGGCAGTTGGCTTCGCACTTCTCTTGACGACGTTAGTGAGGTACTCAATAATCCCGCATATAGAGCCGCAAGTGTTGCAATCTATTTTTGCGGTTCTAGCAGGCATAGTCGCCTACTACATTTTATCCGCGTTGGCGTCAAGAATAGAAGAGCCGAAGCTGCGCTTTACCTTCACCAAGATAACCCTTGTTGTCGCGGCAGCCGTAATAATAATCAGTTTGCTTGTCGTATGGATTCAACAACTGACGTTCCTAGCCATCTCGCTGGGGCTGGTGGCGGCAGGCATCTCGTTTTCGCTGCAACAGCCTATCACGAGCATGGTGGGATGGCTGGTTTTGGCTTTTGAACGACCCTTCTCGGTTGGCGACAGAATAGAAATCAACAATGTCGCTGGAGATGTTATCGATTACGGCTTTTTCTTCGTGAAGGTTATGGAAATCCGTGAGTGGACAGACGCCGACCTGTACACGGGAAGAATACTTCTCGTTCCAACAAACTGGATACTCACAAACACCGTCTACAACTACACAAAAGACTTCAGTTACATATGGGACAAGCTCTGGATAGGGTTGCTGTACGGAGCGGACTACACGAAGGTGGCTAACGAGATAAAGGAAATGGCAGCCCAGATTACGCAGCCAACTACCGAGATGGCAAAGCAAGATTACGTTAAAGTTGAGAAAAAATACTTTCTGAAAGATACCACGTTTGAACCGCAAGTGTTCGTGTCGTTTAACAGCAACTGGGTTCAGCTTGATTTAAGGTACATAACGGGCATAAAAGTCAGAAGCAAAACACGCAGCGACCTGTCAACCGTGATTCTAAAGTACCTCAACGAAAACGGGATAACTGTGGCTTCGTCAAGCATGAATGTGAACGTTGCAGAGCAGAAATGAAAGGGGTCAACCGAACCCTGCCAAGCTTTCGCTTGACACATCAACCAGTTTCTGCAAGAGACCGTCGACTGCTACACGTCGCTTTGGGGTTCCGCTTCACCAGTTTTTCGACTATACAGCAGATTCTTCTTGACAAGGTCTTCAATCTGGTCAATGAACTCGGAATTCTTCTCCAAATTCATGAACTCCTCGCGTTGGTCTTCGAAGCCTTCGGGCAACTCAACCTTCAAAGTTATGAAAGGTTTTCCGATTGCCATTTCGAATTCCCGTTTTTCCTCGTCGTATTCTTGCTTTGACACGGTCTTTTTTTCGAACCACTTTCTGATTTTCCACATTTCCCTCACATACCTATTAGACCAAACCTGAGCATGAGATAAAAGCTGGAGAAGCCCAGCTGAATCAAAGTTGTAATGATGCCTATTCTGGCGAAGTCTCCAAACTTGACTGAAATCTTTTCTCGCTTGAGAGTGCCAATTGCCATCATCATAACTGCGCCGCTGAAAGGCGTGGTGGCTCCTCCCAAGTTTGTCCCCAAGATGAGACCGGACCACACCGCGTTAATGTTTAAGCCTGAAAGCGCCTGAGTGGTGATAATCGGCGTAAACGTCAAGGCAACTGCTATGTTGCTTACAAAAACGCTTGCTACTCCGCTGAACCATAAAGTCATCTGGGTGGCGATTAAAGAGCTTCCACCGGCGAGCTGGAAGAGCCCTACTGAAATGTCGCTGAGGAAGTGAGTGCTTTCCAAGCCGCCGATTATGAACATGAACCCTGCGATGAAGAAGACCGTTTCCCAATCTAACTCCCGGAAAATCTCGGCAGGGTCAACCTTGCAAATCAACAAAGCCAAGATGCCGCAGCCAAGCGCCACGGCTTCCGGACCAACGCCAATGGTGTCCAAGGTCAAGAAGAGAACAATCAAGAGAATCAGGATGAAAAGGGACCTGTAAAAAATCTTCTTGTCCTTTATGCCCTCTTTAGGATTGTATTGGGGCAACTCTTTTTTTTCGCCCAGCCGAGACTTAAACACGAAGTACAGTGCCAAAATCGTCAGCGCCCACAAAATTATTTCGCACACTCCGAGGAAGCTGAGGAAATCCGCGAATGTCAATCCTGCTTCGATGCCGATTATCATGTTGCTCACTGAGCCGATGAGCGTGCTGGTTCCTCCGAGATTTATCATTATGGCCGCTGACAAAAAGTACGGCGCGGGGTCATAGTGCAAAAGTTTAGTTATGGTCACAGTTGCCGCCGCAACTAAAAGCATTGCGGTGGGGTCGCTGAGAAACATCGAAACCAAAGCGGCAGTAACACAGACAGCCACAAACAGTCTTCCGGGATGCCCGCCGGAAAATTTTATGGCGTACAACGCGAAGACGTTGAATAAGCCGCCTCTTTTGGCGACTTCCACCACTATCATGGTGCCGATTAAGAGCCCGAGAAGCCTGAAGTCTATGAAGCCTAAAGCGTCTTGATAATTGAATGCGCCGTATTGAATCCCAAACCACGCGGTGAGCAAAGCGCCGACTAGCGCAGCAACTGATAATGGGGTAAGTTCCAAAACGGATATGAGGAGTATCAGGACGTAAATGAGCAGTAAAATGAGGACGATTGGTTCCATGCTCATCCACTGTTTTTGTCCTTCTGCGCCATGTTCGCCAAGCGGTCAGCGAAAGATTCAGCTTTCTCCTCAATAATTTTGTAGATTATCCTGCCTATGTCGTAAATGAAAACGATGATAAAGCCCAGTCCAATGTAGGTTGCCGCTGCGGATAGGTAGGAACCGTAGGTCTCAATTGAGCCAAGCAACGGGGATAAAGCAGTAACAACAAGCACTATGATGATTATGTAAACGAATTCCCTTGCAGCCCGCTTAGGGGTTCTCTCCTCTTTGATGCCCAGCCTTTTAACGAAGACATCCGTAAGCACATCACCCAAAACCAGAGCGTCAGAAAGCGCCCGTATCAGAAATATTGCCATGATGACTATTGCTAAAACCCAAACAAGCAAAGACGCATTAGTTTTGATGCCCGGAACAACCAAACTCGTCAGCGTGGGGGGAACAAAAACGCTCAGCAGCCAGAAGATAATTGCCATTACCAAATTCATAGCCAAACGTGGAAACCTGCGACGTATCTCTTCCCCTTTCGCCATCAAATATGCAACTCTGCAGCAATGAAAATAGAAGTGTAAATTTCAATCAATAGAACCTGAAAACAATATATAAGTATTGTCAACTTGGAAGCATAATTGCGAAACCAGCCGCTCTCCATAACGGAAAACAGAGACTCAAGCATTCGACACCGCTGCGGAGAAACATGCCGCCCCTTGATTATTCAGTTGAGAGAGTTCTCCCTTAACATAACTGGCGTGAAAAAGTCGATTTGTTACTGTGCGAACACAATCACTTCAATTTATAAATTCAAACATGTTCTGAGAGAATAAGCAACGTTATTCACGCTGTGAATCGCCTTCTTGAACTTCCACTCTGAAATGGGTATTGCAGGTCTTTAAAAGAAAAAGCCAAAATCTTAGCCAGAAACAGAGGTTGCATCTTGCAGGAAAAGCAAACAGGTACAAAGCAGCCGACGCCAATTTCGGGGCGGCACCGCAGCATAGTGTTAACCATAGTTGTCCTTGGAACGCTTATGGGAGCGTTAGACAGCACCATAGTTCTCCTCGCCTTCCCAGTTATAAACGACAGCCTCCACTCAGACTTCATCACCACGATTTGGATAATCCTCGCGTACCTCCTCGTCATCGCCGTTACCACCACCCAGATGGGCAGGATAGGAGACATCTACGGCAGAAGCAGAATATTCAACCTCGGATTCGCAATATTCACCGTGGGCTCCGCCCTCTGCGGACTCTCACCACACATATACCTCCTCATATCTTTCAGGGCAGTCCAAGCAGCAGGCGGCGCCATCATGCAGGCGAACAGCGGAGCCATAATCGCAGACGTTTTCTCCAGAGAAGTACGCGGCAGAGCATACGGCTACAACTCGCTAGGCTACACCAGCGGCGCGATGCTTGGCATAGTCCTCGGCGGAATCATAACCACATTCATCAGTTGGCAGTACATCTTCTTCCTGAACGTCCCAATCGGTATAATCGCGGTTGCCGCAGGCTTAAAGTACGTCAAGGACACCACAAGAACCCCCGCCAAATTAGACCTGCTTGGAATCTCCCTGCTTGCAGTCGCACTTGTATTCCTCAGCTTGGGGCTGGTGGACTTCACAACCACAGGTTTCTCCGCGGTAAGCCTTACATTAATCGTCATCGGGGCAGTCTTGCTGCCAATTTTCGTGTGGTATGACCGCAGGCTCGAGAACCCAATGATAGACTTTGAAGCGTTAAAAATCAGGGTTCTCCGAAACGCGGTCTCATCAGCCTTCTTCGTCAGCCTCGGCTACTTCTCCGTTGTGTTCCTGCTTATAATGTACCTTCAGGGAATAAGGGGGCTTTCGCCGTTAGATGCGGCTCTGCTACTTGTGCCCGGATATGTTGCGGGCAGCTTCCTCGGCCCATTAATGGGCAGGCTTTCAGACAAGTATGGCTCAAGAGAAATCGCCACTCTAGGAGTCTGTTTCTTGGGAGCCGCCATATTCATCTACCTGACGCTGGGAGTCACCTCATCCCTCTACATCGTATTATTAGGTTCAGCCGTCTCAGGTTTCGGTACATCCATGTTTTTCCCAGCCAACAACAGCGCCGTCATGGCAAATGCAAGAGTGGGTTCATACGGCAGCATCTCTGGACTACTGAGAACCCTGCAGAACATCGGAATCCTCGGAAGCTTCGTTTTGGCAATCTCCGTCGCCGCAGCCTCCATCCCCAGACAGGTGGCGTTCGAAGTTTTCATCGGCACCACAATACTAACTGGCGGCGTCACCAAAGACTTCATAACAGGCATCGACCACGCATATTACGTGTCATTAGCGATTCTCGTTGTCGCAGGGGTCTTATCCTTCATCAGAGGCAGAGAGATAAGAAAAGAAAACACCAGCCAAAACGAACCTACGCCAAAATCTTAGTTGAGAGAACGCTTGCAGGCAGGGCAGAAATCACTGTTGCCGTCAACCTCTTTGTTGCAGAACCTGCACGTTGGAGTTGGAAACAGTTTAAACGGCGTCAAATTATTAGGGTGACGCTCGTACCGTTTGCCCATGAACATGCTCACCTCGAACAACGCGATAAGAGCGACAGATAAGTACAGGTTTCCTTGAGGAGTAGCGCCAGGCGTGATTAATAGCGCTAAGACCACGATTCCCAAGTAAACATATTTTCTTTTGCGGCTGAACATTTTTGTGTGTACTATCCCAAACTTGACCAAAAGAACAAAAAAAGCTGGAATGGTGAAGATTACTCCGCTTACTATTATGGTGAAAAAAAGCAGGTTGTAGAAGTCCATAATCGAAAATACCATTTCAGCGCCGACTGCGGTGAAGAAAGGGAACATTGAGTAGACGAATGCGGGGAAAAGAAAGAAAAAACCGAAGAGTCCTCCTGCGATGAAAAGCACTGTGACAATAGAGACAAAGGGGTAGATGGCTTTCTTTTCGTGTGGATGCAAAGCTGGGTCAATAAACTTGTAGACCTCGTAGGCCAAGACAGGTATTGTGATGGCTATGCTGAAGACGAGAGCTGACATGACATAGAGCGTTATAGGGTCTTCTATCTGCAAGGCGATTAAGCGTACTTCCTGCGGCAGCGTCATATCTCTGACAGTTCTTAGAAAAACCGACATCAAAGGCTGATAATTGTTTGTCAAGGCAAGAAAATCTGCGTTCCCAGGGAGAACCAGCATAACGATTGTTGAAACAATAAAAGTGAAGATAACAACTTTCATTCGTTTCGCTAATTCTGAAAAATTTCCCCAGAAACCCGATACTTCCTCTTCAGGCATTCGTATTCCAGCATACTGCTTTATTGCTTCGCATGGAGGCTCAGCTACTTTATTGGCCCTTTCAAATCGAAAAAGCAGAGCTTATGCGGCGCCGATTACCTTGACCCTTTCTGATATATCCGCAGAAATCTGTTCCCTTGTCTTTCCCTCGGTTGCCAACCCAAGGTTGCGAGCTGTTTCAAGCAGAACCTCATCGTTGGAGTGCACTGTCGGAGAGTTGGCTGTAGTCGTTGCGGCTGTCTGGAACTCCTTGGAGGCTTTGTCGAATTCTCCTTTCGCTTTTCCTAAGGCTTTTGCAAGTTCCGGTATTTTCGATGGACCCCACATTATGACGACGACGGCGATGACACCGATTATAATCCATTCCCAACCTGATAACGCCATTTTTTTACCTCAACCCCTACTGGGCAGCGATAGCTTAAAACAATTTGTTATTGTGACGCAACAGTCACAAGTGTTAAACGCAAAGTTTGATGCGCTTTTGGATTATGCATCAACAGTCGGGCAGCTTCCACTCATTGCTTATGGAACTTCACCATCTCTTTCGACTTTACCATCTCGTCGATTCTGAGAAGTAACGCTGCCACCTCGTAAGCTCGTTTAATCATGGCACTTTTCACTTCGGAAAGTTCAATGCACACGGACTCGGAGCAGCCGGTTAATCCCACGCCAAAACTGGAACAGCTAGGCTCGTAGTGTGCCTTCAGCTCCGCCAAGGTGCTGTTCGGGTCCAATCCATTGTTCTCTGCCAAGCACCTTGGAATCTCCATCAAAGAGTCGGCGAATCGGGCTATGGCGAGCTGTTCTCGCCCGTCATGCTCTAGAGAGAACCTTTGAAGCTCCTTTGCCAAGTACGTTTCTATGGATCCGCCGCCGACCAGTATGCGGTCGTTTTCAAAGCCAAACTGAAGAAGAGTTAACGCATTGCGGATTAGCAGTTCAAGCTCATCCAGAACCTGCATGTTGGAACCCCGCAGCAGTAGCGTGGCTCCCTCGCATCCCGTTAGAAGGATTATGGGTTCGAGTCCTATTTTTTCAAGCTCCAGTTTTTTGGCCCCGCCGATGTCACTTTCTGACAGGTCAGCCAAGCTGCCAACTATTTTTGCGTGCACAGCTTTAGAGAGGGCCTCACAATCCTCCGCAGGTGTTGTTTCGAAGGCAAGTACGCCTTGGTCGGCGAGTTTGCTTTTCAGGAAATCGTCTATCGGCTGCTGGCAAAACAGCACGGTTACGCCCATTGAAAGAAGCCTTTCGAAAGCCGCCATCTTGAACTCTTTTTCGGCTTGACGGCAAATACTCATTTTCTCTGGCGTGTCCATTTCAAATTTCAGGTTGAAAGGGCCTTGGCCCCGCATTTTGACTTCGACGCGGTTAGACCCAAAGCGCCCGCTGGTGATGGCGATTCTTGGGTTCTCAACAATGTCGGGCATGTTCGGGTGGACCTTAGCCTTCTTAACAATCAGCCCGTTGACTAATCTTGACTCAGAGACTGAGCCGCCGGGCTTCCTTACTATTCGGATCTCGTCCTTGTCGAATTTTCCCTTTTCATGAGCTAACTTGGAGATCTGAATCATGACCTTGCAAATTTCACTTGTTAATATGCCTCGACCGCAGTCCACGGTTTTTAAGAGGTTTTCAAAGCTTTCGCCGTTTGGTTTGCTGGATCGGGCGGCGATTAGTTCTAACGCTTTCTTTGCTGCTTTGTTGTAGCCGTCGAGAATGATGTTCGGGTGGACTCCTTTGGATACAAGTTCATCAGCCTTTTTGAGTAGCGAAGAAGTGAATAAGACAAAGGATGTTACGCCGTCGCCGATTTCTTCCCGATGCATCTTAGCCGCTTCAAATATAACGGCGGCTGCGGGCTGCTGAATCGCAATTTCTTCTAAAACCGTGACAGCGTCCTTGGTTATTTTCACGACGTTTTGGGGTCCCCGATTGTAGACAACCATTTTGTAGGCGCCATTTGGACCCAGCGAACTGCGAATCTTGTCGGCAGCTAAAGAGGCGACGCGCAGGTTTTCGCGCCAGGCTTCTCCTTCTTTTTGATGTTCGTATTGGCGGGATAAAGACGGGTTCTTGGTGAGGGCTGACATTTTTCAGAGGGTCACCTGTGTTTGCGCCGGCCTCTGAGCAACACGCGGCTAATTTTTTCTGCCCGGTCCGTCCAGCGTAGGTACACGTAAATTTCGTATTTGATTGGAAGCGGCACCACGTTGATTTTTTTGTTTAAAACGTAGATTTCGTCAGGTTTGAATTCTACGGGGTCGCCCCAATCCCAGCGGTCGATGCGGTATTGGAGGTTTCCGTGGATTTTTATTTTGATTCCATTGAGGTTAAATTCGAAATAGTGGCTTCTGACGTAGACAGGAAATTCTTTTTCTTCAATTTTGAAGGGGCGTTGGAGAAGTTGCGTTTGAAGGGTGGCTTCTGTGGGTTTGTATTCTTGAACAGACTGCCAAATCTGCGTGGCGCCTTCTTCGCTGGTTAGGATTTCTATGCAGTCTGGCTCCACGTTTACTGTTCTGAGGATTTCACCCATGTCTCCGCCTACAGCCCAACTAACGTTTCTATCTTCGACCATCTTGTTGAAGGCCAACAGTGCGTCTATGTAGGGTTTCGGGATTAGTGTTACGACGCTGCTGACTAAGTTTTCACTGTCATCGGTTTTCAATTTTGGAAATCTCCAGTTTAGCCGTAATTTAAGGATGTTGCTATAGTTGGTTGAGAACAAATTTAAAATTGTGTGACTGTGTTGATACAACAATGAATTTTCAGGCGCCAGTTCTGTGGAGATTAGGTTCGAATTCGGCTGATGGAAAAGGTAAGCCATAAGTGCATGAAACGTGGAAGCCCGTGTTACTCCTCAGAACGCTGTCAGGGTTATTGTTGTTGTAACAGCACAGTCACAAATATTTAAAATCACTGCGCGTCAAATCTACTTTAGCTAAAGGTGCTTATTTTTGTCAGAAAATGAAAGTAAAGCAGCTGAAAGTAAACCATCTGAAAACAAAATGCAGGCGGACAGAAGACGCTTCATCAAATACGGGGTCGCAGGTATAATCGGCGCTGGCGTTGCAAGCGCAGTGGAAATTCCCGTACTGAGTAACATTGCCAGGGGAGAGAGCGCAGACGTTACCAGTTTGAAAAACCAGATCAACGGCCTGAACAGCCAAATCAGCGGGCTAAACAGTCAAATTTCCCAAGACCAAACGCAAATATCAAACCTGCAAGGGCAACTCACAAGTACTCAAGGCCTTGCCATCCTGACCATAAGCGAGATGAAAGCGATCGAAGCTTTAGCAGAAACAATAATTCCATCAGATTCAAACGGTCCAGGCGCCAAAGAAGCAGGCGTGATATACTTTATTGACAAGCAACTTGCAGGAGACTACGGCAACAACGCACGAATGTATATGAAAGGGCCTTTCGTGCCATCGGGGCAATCTGGACCGATAACTGTCGATGGTATAACGTATCCGCAAGGCACTCCGACTGTGGATTTTGCAGGACCCAAGTATCAATATAGCATGTCTTTGAGGGACTTCTGGCGATATGGCATTGAGGCACTTGAGAACTATGCAAACAGCGTCTATGGTGGTAATTACGAGACCTTGAACAGTGATCAACAAATACAAGTTCTAGAAGACATAAATGATAACAAGCCAACGGACTTTAACGGAATAGTGCCCAAAGACTTCTTTGACGAACTCGTCTTCATGGTTTATTCAGGTTTCCTAATGGACCCGTTATATGGCGGAAATGTAGGTATGGTTGGATGGACATATACAGGCTTTACAGGCGCTAACATGGGCGACACTTTCAATACCGGCAGAGATGTTCTGAAACTTATGGTTGCAACCACGCCCACCAGATATGCCCCTCATAGCTTAGGAGAGTTTCAGAAGGCCCTAAACCTTATTGGAGGCACTTAGAAATGAGCCAAGTAATTCAACATACCCCTGTAGATGTAGTTGTTTTAGGCGTCGGCACAATGAGCGGCGTTGTCGCTGTGGAATTGGCAAAAGCAGGCTACAAAGTGGTAGGACTAGAAAGGGGACCACACTGGGACTTTTACAATGACTTCTATGCAGCCAAATATGATGAATGGGGCATAGGCATGATGCGCAAGTATGACATCAGCCTTTCAATAACAACATCAACCTTACGCAATAATAGAAATCAATTCGCGCTGCCAATAAGAAGAAACACAATCGGAAACAATGGACAAGTCATCTCCGAAGGGTGGGGCGTCGGCGGAAAATGTCAACACTATGGTGGAGTCATGGGCAGATACGGACCATGGACGTACCAAGTATATTCTCAAACGGTTGATCGCTATGGCATGGCTTTTTTGAATAACGCAGAACCACACCAAGACGTCACCGACTGGCCCTTGACATACAACGATTACGTTCCGTACTATGAAACGTGGGAACAAATGTTTGGTGTTTGTGGAACAAATCAAGGACCTTTAATGCCCAGCTTGACTGCTTATCCTCTTCCTCCACCTCCGCTAACTCCAGTGGGAGAGATGTTCAAGACAGCGACCGAAGCATTAGGATACCATCCATTTCCATTGCCTAGTTCTCTAGCATCAGTTGGTTTTACTAATCAATATGGCGTTGCGGTGCAAGAATGCGCTTTTGATGGATGGTGTGCTGGGCCTTGTAATTATGTTTGCGAGACAGGCGCGAAGGCTAATGCCGATTTCAGGGTTATTCCGGCGGCTCTAGACACGGGAAATTTTGAGCTTAGGATAAACAGCTATGTTTTCCGATTGGATACTGACAGTTCGGGCAAGGTAACAGCTGTACGCTATTACGATGCACAAGGTAATGTTAATGTTCAGCCAGCAACGGTGTTTTTCAATGGGCTGTGGGGATTTAACATTGTTAAGTTGATGTTGAATTCGGGAATTGGGAATCCTTACAATCCGGTCACGGCGACAGGTTCTCTAGGCAGAGGGATCGCTATGGGAACTCCTCCTCCTAATTTTAGGGTAGTTATTGGGACTCTTGATAACGTGGGGGGCAACAGATATCCCGCAGGTAACGGTTATGGCGGGGGATACTCAATGCTTGATTTGGCTGATGACAATTTCGACCACACTGGACTTGATTTCATAGGAGGGGCTTACCCGTTTGGAATTGGAACATACCTAGGAAACGGACCGCAAAACTTCTCGTTTTACGCAAATCAGCCAGCCCCTACAATGGTCGGGAGCACATTTAAAGAAGGCCTTAAGGATGTCTATTTACCCACGAAGCTGAGCTTAGTTTTTGCACCATACGGAATCTGTCTTCCGACAACGGATTGGTATGTCGATATAGACCCGCATTACACAGATAGATACGGTGATCCTCTTCCTAGAACCACCATAGATTATGGCCTCAATCCAGTCAAATGCGCGAACTATCTAGCGCCCAAGTTTGCCGACATAATGACAAAAATGGGTGCAAGCAACGTGATAGTATCTCCAGCGGTAACAGCAGAAAGTCATGTGGAGGCATGGCAGGCGCACATGCGGGGGGGAGCAAGATTAGGCACAGACCCCAACACCTCAGTCTTCAACAAGTGGCAGCAGTGCTGGACTTGCGAGAACCTATTCGCTGCAGGCGAAATATGCAATCCCACCGGAGACAACACAACTGCAGCGAATAGGTTCTCGCAAG
>Ga0210077_1000199_pt1 | contig 26518 bp, 23 predicted proteins | sample RushMan_CattailN_5_FD_185556 | JGI IMG/M metagenome (GOLD analysis project Ga0210077, IMG submission 185556) | Wetland microbial communities from San Francisco Bay, California, USA, that impact long-term carbon sequestration -... | ecosystem: Environmental > Aquatic > Marine > Wetlands ... | reverse complement strand
TTAGGCGCCACCGACCTCGTCGTGAGCAGCGGCGATGAAGCCATCGGCCGGGTGTTGGAAATGACCAAAGGCGGGGCCGAAGCCGTGCTCGAATGCGTGGGAACTAGCGATTCCATGAACAGCGCGATCGGAATCTGCCGCCCCGGTTCCAGGGTGGGCTTCGTTGGGGTACCCCACCACAGCGCGGAAATGGACTTCAGAAGAATGTTCTTTCAGAACATCGCCTTGCAGGGCGGCGTGGCGCCGGTGCGCGCCTATATCCCCGAGCTTCTGGACGATGTGCTGACCGGCCGGCTCGATCCTTCCCCGGTCCTGGACCTCACCGTCGACCTCGCCGGCGTGCCCGAAGGCTACCGTGCGATGGATACACGCCAGGCGATCAAGGTGATGGTCCTGGTGTAACCGTGAAGACAAGGAAAACGGAAAGATGGTAGAAAAGCTCCCAGGAAAAGATGCCTGAAAAATTATCAATCTACCCGGGCGATTAAATATTCTTGACAATGATATTTTTATTATTAGTATAATTAGATTGGGGATGGAGTCCCCCCCATTAACCGCACTTTTTGCTAATGACTCCTACCGAAGAATTATTCGGTGGGAATGAAGCAATTTAGCCCTTTTCACAAAAAGATTTCTTTATCACCTTCTTCCTGCCGATTCTTTTGCGAAATACCCTACCGGCCCCTGCATCACGAAAATGCCCTGGAAACGGCAAGACGACCTTACTGGGTTTTGAATACCTGGCATACGGAGGCGGAGCCGATGATGAAATCCATGGACCATGCGATAAATGATTTTGGAAACCTCAACAACCTCATTGGATTTTTATGAATGATGTATTTTTTCGGGCGAGAAAAGGAAATTTCGGAAATCATAAATGCTTTAAAGCAAAGAAGACATATCATCATCACAGGAAAATATGGCATCGGCAAAACCTTACTGGTGAAACATTTATCAGGCTTAACCAAACAAAGTTGGGGGTTTGTCTTTACGGATTTCTCAAAAACGCCGTCGAGTTCTTTCAACATGCTTCCCAAAAAAACAACCTGAACTGGTCCGAAAAACACATCCGCATGCTGGCCGAGGTAACCGGAGGTTATCCTCTGGGAATGAAAGAGTTCGTGAAGCGGGAAATTGAATAATGGTTTTTTACAGCATCCTCTTTGAAAAAGCCGAAGGCGACATAAAGAAGGATGGTTTTTAGAGGCACTAAAGATTTATTGCGAAGCCGTTGCTTGCTTGCTGCATGATTTAGATCTTGCAGATTTAAAATCGCGCGGCCTTTTGGCTTTCCGCGAGTGTCTGACGAACTACGTCGCGTCCGATTGTTTTACATCGCTTACAGTGGAAACAAGAAAGCTCAAAGCCGATTTGGCCGCTGTAAAATATTGTTTGATCATAAAAGGTAACCGCATAAATGTTCGCAAATATGAATCTGAAATTGATTACAGCGCGGACGTTGAAAAAACATTCGAAAGATTTAAACAGGGGGCGGTGAAAGATTACCGGGCTAAATTTCCGATTGAGTCCGGCATGAGCCATGTCGAAGCGAGGATACTGGATTTGGTCGCCAAGTTGCATCCCGAAATATTTTTAAATCTTGATAATTATTGCGCGAACAACCGCAATTGTCTGGACGAAACCATCAGTGCTTTTGACCGGGAAATACAATTTTATATCGCTTATCTGGAGCATATCGCGAAAATCAAACAAGCAGGATTAAAATTTTGTTACCCGCAAATCGCCGTCACAAGCAAAAAAATCCATAATTATGAAGGATTTGATCTGGCGCTTGCCTATAAGCTGATTTCAGAGGAATCGCCTGTTGTCTGCAATGATTTTTTTCTGAAAGACAAAGAACGCATCATTGTCGTATCCGGACCGAACCAGGGTGGTAAAACAACCTTCGCCCGCACCTTCGGGCAGTTGCATTATATCGCCGGCCTTGGCTGCCCGGTCCCTGGCAGCCGGGCGCAGCTCTTTATGTTCGACAAACTGCTGACGCATTTTGAAAAGGAAGAAAGCATCAACAACCTCAGAGGCAAGCTCCAGGATGATCTGATCAGAATTTACGATATTCTAAACCAGGCCACATCAAACAGTATTATCGTGATGAATGAAATTTTTTTCGACTATCATCATTAGATATCGCTCAGGTAAGATTTTGATAGAGATAAACTATCGAGAAAAGGGCCAGATTGCCGGACATGTGAATGACAATAGGCACCATCAGATTTTTTTCAGTCTCATAGGCAATGGCGAACAAGAGGCCGCCAATGATCTGCGTAATCGGAATTTTTTGCAAACCGGTATGAGCCGCTACAAACAAAAGGGTGCTTCCTATAATGGCTACACTGGGTCCCCAGCGTCTCAGGTATCCGTAGACCAGCCCGCGGAAATAGATCTCCTCGGCAATCGGTGCGATGACGGCGCCGACCACAAATAAAATTAAAATATCCGCCGGTTGATGCGGTAGACGGAATTGTAAAAGCCCAACAAGATTGATTCCTGCCAATCGGCCAACGATCAATCCCACGGCAACCAAGGCTCCGAAACTCATGGACCATAAAATACCCCTTAAGGTGCCGGCACCGATTGCCGAAGGCCGCAAACCAATGGCGTCGAGTTGGCCTTGCATTTTGAGGGTGATGGCCAGAAGGACCCCAATGCCGATCATACGGATCAGGCCCGTGGCAACCATGGCCGAGATCAAGGCTGCGGACACGGCTGAATCGGAAGCGGATTCCAGAAGTACGATGGCCGCGGTTGCCGTCAGCAATGTGCTCATTTTGATACGATCCGGTTTCATCCTAAGGCCCTCATTGCGTTATATGAATATAAATAGATTTAACACAGTCCGGACCTTATTTCAAACAAGTGATTTCTCCGATAGATCACCGGCGTACCCAAAAAATTTTGGCCGGGCTGAATGGGGTCCCCCTATTCATGAACATTGATTTAAACTATTTCTGGACACATCCCGGCTGTATGCATATACTATTTTATAGAAGTCATCTCAAAAAAGTCTTTTCGTCCGATATCGGCGTTGAGCCATTGTCTCAAGTCCTCGACATACTTGAGTATGTCTGCGGGTTGATCCTCGGCCTCGTCTTGATCTCGACCGAAAATCCTAATTTTGAGATAGCTTCTGGAACCGACAACCCCGTTGCCTGGAGACCATTCCCATGCCGCTTGATCCGCCAAAGCCCGACAAGGTCTATTTTTTCGGCACCTGCATCATCGACGCGATTTTTCCCCAGGCCGGCCTGTCCGCGATTCGACTGTTGGAGCGCGAAGGCATCGCCGTGGTGTTCCCCCAGAAGCAATCCTGCTGCGGGCAGCCCGCGTTCAATTCAGGGTTCCCGGATGAAGCCCGACAGGTGGCGCGAAGGCAGTTGTACACATTCAACCGGGACTATCCCATCGTGGTGCCCTCCGGTTCATGCGCCGGCATGATGAAGCACCACTATCCGGAACTGTTTGCCGGTGACCGCGATGAAGAGCGGGCCTTTCGTTTTTCAAGCCGTGTCTTTGAGCTCGGCCGGTTTTTGGCAGACATCGTAAAGATCCGATTGATTGATCACGGGAATCCGCTGAAAGTCACCTGGCACTCTTCCTGCCACGCCATGCGTGAAATGCGGGTCATCAAGGAGGCCAAGACCCTTCTGGCCCAACTGGCCAATGTGCATTTTACCGAACTCGAACGCGAATATGAATGCTGCGGTTTCGGCGGAACATTTGCCGTCAAGCACCCGTTGATCTCGGCCGCCATGGTGCGCGACAAGATCGATGACATCGTTCAAACCGGCGCTAAGCGGGTCATCTCCGGGGACTGCGGCTGCCTGCTGCACATCCGCGGCGCCTTGGATAAATGCGGCCTGGACGTTGAAACCCAGCACCTCGCCGAATTTTTATGGGAGCGGACCAATGGCTGAACCCGCGCGTTTCGATTTCAAGAAGAATATCGCCAAGGCCCTCAAAGACCGCCAACTGCGCAAAAACCTGCGCTCGGCCATGGACGGCCTGCGAATCAAACGTCAGGACGTCTTCGACGATGCCCGGGAGTTTGAGGAACTGCGCCGCTATGGCAATGCCGTTAAAGAACGCGCATTGAGCCGTCTGCCCCAACTGCTGGAGCAGTTGGAGCAAAAATGCACCCAAAACGGCATCCAGGTACACTGGGCCGAGACCACGGACGAAGCCAACCAAATTGTCCTTGAGATCCTGCAGCGGCACAAGGCCACCCGGCTGGTCAAAGGCAAATCCATGGTTTCCGAGGAGATGCACCTCAACAATTTTCTGGCCCGCCACGGCATCGAGGCCCTGGAGACCGATCTGGGGGAATTCATTATTCAACTGGACGGCGAGACCCCCTCGCACATCATCGTGCCGGCCGTGCATAAAAACAAAGACCAGATCGCCCGCACCTTCCATGCCAAAATACCGGGCGCCCCCTACACCGAGGAGGTGGAGGACCTCAACCGCATCGCCCGCACCACGTTGCGAAAAAAATTCCAGGCCGGCCAGGCGGGCCTCAGCGGGGTGAACTTTGCCGTAGCCGAAACCGGCACCCTGTGCCTGGTAGAAAACGAGGGCAACGGCCGCATGTGCACCACGGTGCCGCCCGTGCACATCGCCGTCATGGGTATCGAAAAAGTGGTGGAGAAGATGGAACAGGTCCCGCCCCTTCTGCGGCTGCTCACCGGCTCGGCCACCGGCCAGCGCATCACGACCTATTTCAACATGATCACTTCGCCGCGCAAGCCGGGTGAAAAAGACGGCCCCACGGAAGTCCATCTGATCCTGCTGGACAACGGCCGCTCGCGCATCTATGCCGATCCCCAGCTTCGCCAGACCTTGTATTGCATCCGCTGCGGCACTTGCCTGAATCACTGCCCGGTATACACCCGGCTGGGCGGACACGCTTACGGGTTTGTCTACCCCGGCCCCATCGGTAAGATCCTGACGCCTCAGATCGAAGGACTTTCGGCTGCCGGCGATCTGGCCTTCGCCTCAACCCTGTGCAATGCCTGCGAAGAATTCTGCCCGGTCCGGATTCCCATCCCCGCCCTCATCCGGAGGGTACGCAACGAAAGTTATGCCGCCTCGGCCGCCGGCGCGATCCCCGGGCACGGCTTTCGCCGAAATTTGATGGAAATCATGGCCTGGAAAGCCTGGGCCCTGGCCAACAGCCATCCGGCCCTGAACCGGCTGGGCTTCAAACTGGCCGGTCGGATCGGGCATCTGCTGCCGGCTATAGGCCCCCTTAAAGCCTGGACCCAGGTCCGCACCCGGCCGCAGTTCGCACTCAAAAGCCTGCATCAACTGGCCCGGGAGAAAGGAGTGCCCAATGGGTAATATTGCCCGCGACCGCATTCTCCGGCGGCTCCACAAGGCCGCATCCCAGGCGCCGGACGTACCGGCAACCGCCTGTCTGCCCATCGCCGCCTACGACCGCGCGCAGCGTCTGGAAAGGCTGACAACATTGATGAGGGCCATGCGCACCCAGATAGAGGTAACCAATTCCCGGGACTGGGTCGACCGGCTCCGGGCGATACTCAAGAACCGCAACCTTAAACGCCTGCTGTATTCTCCGGAAACCGAAATGGGCCGTGAATTGAAAGCTGCCTGGCCGGACGACCCCCAGGCGCTTCCGGCCCTTTGTTCCTGGAAAGGCCAAATCGAGGAATTCAAAGACGAATTGTTTCACATCGATGCGGCCATCACCACCACCAGGGGCGCCATTGCCGAAACCGGCGCCATCGTGCTCTGGCCGGATGAAAAGGAACCGCGCCTGATGTCCCTGGTACCGCCGGTGCACATTGCCGTACTGGAGGCGGACAGGATCTACAACTCATTTTGCGAGATCATCCAGGCTGAGAAGTGGCCGGATCATATGCCCACCAATGCACTGCTGATCTCCGGGCCTTCCAAGACCGCCGACATCGAAATGACCCTGGCCTTCGGCGTGCACGGCCCCCGGGAGTTGATCGTGCTGATCATCGATACAATGTAAGGGGTTACTCTTCGATTTCAATGGCTTCGGGCACGCACTCCCGCGCCGCCTGACGCACCAGGTCGTGGTACTCTTCCGGTATGACCTCAAACTTGACGATGGACAACAGCTGGTCCTCATCGTATTCAAAGACTTCCGGGCAAAGCTTGTTGCAGTTGCGGTCCCCCATGCATTGACGGTTGATGCGAACTTTCATGAGTTCCTCCTTTCATACTGGGCTTTGTTACAGCATCATCATTTATCTTTCATCAGGATAAGCCGACACTTGAACCATCTGCAAGCATATTTTGGACGGCCGTCAAAAAATCACGGCCGCCAGGTTTTTTTTAGGATCAAAAAGAGTTGTTTAAAACGATTTTAGGACATATTTTATATCTTGTTTTCTGTTTATAACATCGGTGAAGAAAGACGCAGCTATAATGAGGATTGTGAAATGACGTCCTTCAGATTTAAAACGGTTTTTTTTGCAGTCGTCTTTTTTACACTTGCCATATCCAATGTCTTTGCGGACGGCGAGGTTCATGTCCAAGGTCAATTTGCATTTCCGTTTTCATCGAAAAAGACGGCTAAAGATATCAGCGCCTGGAGCGGTTTGGTGGTAGGGGTCTCGGACGGCGATAGAATCACGGTATTGCATGAAGGCAAGGGTGAAAAGATCCGGCTATATGGTATTGACACGCCCGAAATAGGCCAGGCGTTTGGTAAAAGGGCAAAGCAGTTTACTTCCGATATGGCATACGGCAAAACCGTTAAAGTGGAAGCCAGGGGTAAGGACCCATACGGCCGCGCGGATGGAATCGTGACCGTCGATGGTAAATCACTCAACGAATCCCTTATTAAAAACGGCTTGGCCTGGGTCTACCAGAAATATTGCAAAGCGGCAATTTGTGAGGATTGGCTGAACCTTGAAATCGTTGCCAGATATGACAAAACCGGTCTGTGGAGTGAACCGAATCCAATCCCGCCCTGGGAGTTTAAGCATGGAAAATAAAAACGCATTCAGAATAATGAGGGACATCGTGCAGAACATTTACAACCCTTATCTTATGGCATCGGCATTTTATTCAACCCCTTACTTGTGAACAAATGTTAAAGGAGACCCTATGATTTCAAACATTCTTGTACCGACAGATGGATCAGAGACGGCTCAAAAGGCAGCCGGGTATGCCATAGACCTTGCAATACAATTAAAGTGTTCGATAATTGTTCTGAGCATTGTTGATAATCGATCACTGATAGCCCAGACCATTTCTGCCCAAGAGAACGCTCGGCATATTATAGAGCCGATCGAGGATTATCTGAGAGAAGCTGCAGAGGCCTACGCAAGAGAAATAAAAAAAATGTGCGATGAAAAAGGTGTCCGATCAACGATTTTGGTAACCTTGGGACATCCTTCTGAAGAGATTACAAAACAAGCTGAGAGTTCCAATGCAGATCTCATTGTTATGGGTTCCCACGGGAGAAGCGCTTTAGCCGCTGCGTTATTCGGCAGCGTTACCTACAGCATAATCCACAAAGAAACAAAAATTCCGGTTCTTGTGGTCAGGAGATGATGTGTCGAGGATTTAGGGTTTCGGTAAAAAAATAATTGCCCATCTTGCTTGTCTTTTAGCCCGACTGCCGAACGTCATATTAAACCGGCAATTATCTTCAATGAGGAAAAACCGCTATGAAAAAAAGAAATATCATGATTCATTGTTTAGTCCTTCTTTTACCGGTTTGAGAGGGCTTGCAATGGGAAACGGCCGTGCAGAAAGCCCTTGACGTTCAATATCGAATATGAAAGCTACAAGTGAGGATTTTATGTCATCGTTCGCCGCAAACCCTAAGCGGTGCGGTGAATTAGCGTCTTTGTTGCTTGTAATAAGGAGGTATAATGGGGAAAAAGGTTGAAAAGATAACCCTGGACATGAATGAGGCCCGGCTGGCACAGGACCTCGAGCGCTATGCGGCCAAGGCCCTCGAGCTGGGCGCATCGAATGCTATGGTTGTCAAGGCCGATGATATTCCGGTTGACGAGCGAGTGACCCTCAAGTGCCGGATCCCCCGCTGCTTTGGCTATGGTGTGAGCGCACATTGCCCGCCCAACGCGCTGAAACCGGCGGAGCTGCGGGAGCTTTTGAAAAAATACAAGTGGGCCGTCCTTTTTATCAAGGATGTACCGTCCGAGGTTATCGTTAGAGACAGGGCCACGATCAAAGAGCGCGTGGCCGTCTATCAGGAGGTTTTTAAGATCGTGAGCGAAGTGGAATCCATGGCATTCTACGACGGCCACTACCTTGCTTTCGGCTTTGGCGCCGGATCCTGCCGACACACGTTCTGCAGCCAGCAAAAGAGCTGCCTGGCCATGGAAGGGGAAAAATGCCGTTTCTCGCTGCTCTCGAGGCCGTCCATGGAAGCGGTCGGCATCGATGTTTACAGGATGGTGGCGGCGGCAGGGTGGGATATTTATCCCATCGGGAGTAACGCCAAACCCCAAGATATGCCCAAAGGTACTTTGGCCGGGATAGTCATCGTGCAGTAGGTAGCAGTGGTCTCAAAACCTCCCCTCGGCTTTAATCTCTGTGTCGGACCACTTTGTCGCCAAGCACGGGCACGATGCGGCAAAAGGATAAGGAGGATATCATGGATGATCATATGCTGAAATCATTATCGGATTTTCTCAAGGTGTTGGGTCTTGACGAGGAACCCATGGGGCTTTTTTATACGGATAAAAGACCCATCCAAGGCTTTTCTCCCAAGCCCAACGATTTGCCCACCCGGGAAAAGGAAATCAAAAACGAAATCGACTGGCAGAAGGTGTTCGGTCAATTTTCCTGTGTGATGGGCCACATCTGGCGGGCCCGCAAAAAAAAGGCCGCTGCTTATTTTTCCGAAGAACAGTTCGGATGTCCCGGAGGGGCGTTCTTTTTGGGGTTTAACAAACCCCAGACCGAAACCCTTATCCATTACGTTTCCACCGGCATTCCGAACCAGACCGGGGGCGAACGGTATTGTGATTCACCGGACGTGCTCAGACGAATTTTCGAATTTATCGACCCTCGACCGGCACCCCGTAAATTTTGTGTCGTGAAACCAATCAGCCAATTTTCAGATGATGAAGTGCCGGAACTGATTGCATTTTTCACACGTCCGGAATCCCTGTGCGGGCTTCACCAGTTGGCGGCTTTTGTCACCAATGATCCCGAAGTGGTCGCATCGCCTTGGGGGGCCGGATGCGGCAGTATTGCGGCATGGCCGCTGCACTATTTGGAAAAGGGACAACACAAGGCGGTGGTCGGTGGGTGGGACCCTTCCGCCAGAAAGTTTTATAAAACCGATGAGCTTTCGTTCACGGTCCCTTTTCAGATGTTTCGTCAGATGCTGACGCGCTGCAACGAATCATTTCTGACCACAAAGACTTGGGAAACGGCCCGGAAGAAGATCCTGCGGAGTAAAAAGGCGTGGGGGGAAACGCCTTAGGTTAAATGACCATCCTATACAAAACAGTTACAATCCTGAAGCCGGGCCATTATGCCATGTATCATAAAGATGGTATCCGCCATGGATTCTCCAGGATTTCGCCGAATTATTTTTTCAATTTCTTCACCGATAAAATTCTCTATCTTGAAAAGGGTACATCGAAAATCCCGGACGGTGAGCGGGAAAAATCCATGCATTTAACCGGGGCTTCATGACAGTTTTTCAACCGCTTCTCTGATCAGTTTGCCGATCGCCATTTTTTGAGGACATTTTTGCTCGGCCGATGAATAGTCCATATGGGCCATCTGCCGCCGGATATTTTCAGGAATTGTTTTAAATCGAACGGCGGCGTAATCGTAATCACCACAGCTGCGGTAATACATGAGATATCGCATCACATCTCCGATGGGCACATCCGGTTCAACAGCGGATTCACAAATATCCGTGCAGCCGGCGCAATAATCCGAATGTGTTTCCCGGGCATAGCGATGCAATAATTCAGTGTCCCTTGAGGAGAGGTCGGTCCTGTTCAATGCCGCGGCGACATTGGCCTTGAGTATGGTCATGTTCGGCATCTGCGAACAAACACTGGCGACATCCGGATTTTGCCAAATGGCCATCAATTTGGCCTGGGCGTCGGTAAATCCCTTGCGTAAAAATCGTCCGGCCATTTTGAGTTCAATATCCGTGTCTGTCTTGATGGATCCGCCACCCTGAGTTTTCATGGCGGTCAATCCAATGCCGGCTTTTACACAGGCATCGATGGCGCGCTTCATGCGGTCGGTCTGCATCAGGCGAAAATTGTAGGCCATCATAATACCATCGATCCAGCCAAGCTTTGCCCCCTCCAGCATACACGCTTCCATATTGCTGTGGGTACTGAAACCGAAGAAACGAATTTTCCCGGACTGCTTGGCCTTTTCCGCCCAGGTTTTGGTGTGTTCATTCAGCTCGCCAATACCGTAGATTCCGTGAACAAAGTAAAGATCGATATGGTCGGTCTGCATTCTTTCAAGGGATCGATTAAGGAGCCGAGTCATGCCCTCGGGTTTTCGGGCACAGGATTTGCTCACCAGAAAAATCTTATTTCGATCTTCAGGATATTTATTAAAATATTTTCCAATGCCGGTTTCGCTGCCGTGTTGATAGCAGTCCGCGGTATCCCAATAGGTCACCCCCCATTTGATGGCCTGTTTCATCATGAGCTGGTTGGAGGCGATGTCGAACATACCGCCCATAGAAAGTATCGGAACCTTTACGCCGGTTTTTCCGAAGGCTCGAACAGGCATTGTTTCGGGACCTTTGGAAGCTTCGGCTAAAGGATTGAAAGCGGAAAAGACTGACCCCGCACTCGCTGCACCGACGGCTTTCAAGAAATCTCTTCGTGATGGACTGTGTTTGTTTATCGACATACCAGACACTCCTTTTTTAAGATAGGCGCTAAAATTTCGATGGTTGAATATCAATGGAGCAAAAAATGCTCAATTTCAGTTATTGGTTATTTGTTATTTGAAAAAACCCATAACCATTAACGGATAACGAATAATGTCGATTCGAGTTTTACGCGATTCGATTGAAGCAAAAATTTCCCCGGACATCGTCATTGTTTAAGCAGCAATGCATGTTCGGGATTTCTTGACTCATTGTCCGCCGTCACCCGGATCGCGCGCTTTCCCGGGACCGGGCACTCGTGTTCGCAAACACCGCAGCCGATGCACTGTTTGGGATCGACGTGGGGCTGTTGAAGCCGCACCTGGATGTCAACGCGACTTCCCGGCTTGGGCGAAGATCCAAAAGGAACCTCGTCGGCCACCCGCAAACCCCTTTCCCAGTTGCTGACGATTCGCCGCGGTCGATGATCGGCTGACGGCTGCACCACGGCAAAATAGTCGCCGGTGGCCAGTTGATTCATGCCGGGACCTGTGTTTTGAAACTCGATATATAAGGCATCGGCTTTTGCCACCGTCAGTTTGGCGCCCGTATCGATGGTGTTGAAAACTTCACGGGTCCGGATGGCCTTGGGACTGACCGGGCAATTTTCCTGGCAAACGATGCACGGCCTGTCCATGGCCCGGGCCAAACAGCGGCCGCGGTCGACAAAGGCGGTGCCGATTTTAATGGGCCCGTGATCCGCATAGCGGTTTCTCCCCAGCCGTTCATCCAGGGTAATGGGCCGTATGGCCGCCGTCGGGCAAAGATTTCCGCAGGCAATGCAATTGAACTGGCACCCGCTGGTTCCGATCCGAAAATTGAGAACCGGGGTCCACAATCCTTCAAGACCGCCCTGAAGCCCGGCCGGATGGATCACATTGGTGGGACAAATGCGCATGCACTGGCCGCACTTGATACAGCGGGAAAGGAATGCTTTTTCCGGCAGGGAGCCGGGCGGGCGCACCAAAGCCGGGTCCCAGTTTTTACCCACATGGCCGCTGATCCGCACCATGGGAATGGCCGCGGCCCCGGATATCGCCGAAGCGATAAATTGTCTGCGGGACAGATCCGGCCCGAGAATTTCACCCGAAGCAGAAGCAGTAATCTGATACGTCATTAGATGATGACGGCAGTCGTTCAGGCAGTTCATGCACAGAACGCACTCGTTGATCCGAATTTTGGACGTCGGCGAGCATGCACCTTCACAATTCTTTTCGCAGAGACCGCACTCAATACATTCATTTTTTGTTTTGCCCACCCGCCAGATGGCAAAACGGCTCAATATGCCGAACAAAGCGCCTGCCGGACATATGAAACGGCAATAAAACCGCGGCACTGCCAGATTTAACAGTATTGCCGCCAGGAATATGGCGGCAATCAGGAAGGTTCCGTCGTAGGCGCGGGGGATGGTCGGGATGGATAAAGAAGTACGGCCCACAAGGGGCAGGATAATAAGGTTTATCGATCGGTACACCAAGGGAATGGGATCCAGCAGTCCGATTTGAAGCGCTGCCGCCGAGGTTTGATAGCCCTTAAAGACCATGCTGAGCAGCAGCCAGACGGCCACGACGATCAAAAATACCACGCCCGTTTTTTTGGGATTCGCCGAAGTGTGGCGCACGGCTTTGAGAATCAACCCTGACAGTGCGGCCAACATCAGTATCCCGAAAAACAATCCATGGGTTTCGGGCAAACGGATGAGGTCGATGAGTAATTCCATTGCCGACATCGTCAGCAGAAAAATCAGGATCCAATATTTGATCGCTTGTCCGGGGCGGTATTGATTGAGTTTTATTTTTTCGGGTATCGATCTGCTGCGCTTGGCCAGAAAACCGACAACCTGGTGAATGGAACCAAAGGGGCATATCCAGCCGCAAAAAAATCTTCCCAGAACGATGGTCAATGCGATCGTCGCCAGTGCCCATAAGAGCCCGGCGTATACGGTCCGGGTGGTCAGAAGGGTCCCCAGCCCCACCAGCGGGTCCAGTTGAATCAACCAGTTTACCGGCCAGCCGCGCAACTGCCACCATTGGCCCCCGAGAGTGGTGACCGCACAAAACAATAGAAACAGGACAAAAAAGAATCCTTGACAAATTCGTCTAGTGGTTACGATATTCATATTTTTTTAAATGGATGCCCTTACTGGATTCAGTTTGAGATAGTCCGCGGTCCCGATTCCGGCGGCCTCCGCTTTTCCGATGTACGGCAGTTTGTCTAAAGATCTTCCCAGTATAGATGCGCCGAATGCATCGGCAGCGACCTGGTCCGTACTGGCGATCATGGTATCGGTATTTTTAAGATCCGATAGAGAGCCCCCGGTGGGACCGTTGGTCACCATGGCCGTGGTCGCATCCAGTATCACGAGGGTCGGCTTTACCATCATCGCCAGCTCCATGATGATGCCGTTTATATCCTGGTGAAAGATATTGCGCCGCCCCCCCAGAAGGCCGTACCAGTTTTTCATGGTCATGGACGCGCCGCTTCGATGGTGATCTTTAAGAGGGGCCATACCGATCACTTTGGTGATATCCGTAAACGGCTGGTAAAGCACCGGCCAATTTCGAATCAATTTAGCACCTTTGACCGTCATGGGGCTGAACAGGTCATCCCGCGGCAATACCACCCGGGCGCCGGCGTTGCGGGCCGCATCGGCAATACCGGTCAGGGTAAAGCAGCTGGCCGGATCATTGATGGGGTTATCCGTTACCACGACGGATGCGGCGCCGGCCCGAAAACAAAGCCGGGTCATTTCAGCGACGATTGCCGGATGCGTCGTGGCCGACAGCATGGCCGGAGATGCAAAAGCCGCATTGACTTTCAGCAAAACCCGGTCCCCTTTTTTGATAAACGTTTCAATGCCGCCCAGGGATTTCAGCGCCGTCTGCAAGGTGGCAACCCGGTCTTTTCCCCGGATAATGCTCATTTTTTGCGCTGGAACGCCAACGGAAAAATCCTTCAGGATAACGTTCGACGGACCAGGCTCCGATGTCACGGGACCTTTGGCATCATGGAACCAGAAACCCGCGGCACCGGCAGCAGCAATGCAAATCCCTGCTTTGGTCAATCGATCCAGAAATTGACGGCGGTTCAATCCATCATGGTTTGGATCGCGATCCATTATCTGTTTCCTTTATTCGATGATAGAGTCGGTCGGCCAGCGTTTTCGCCAGATGAACGGTGGCCGCCTCCCGAATGCCGGCCAAATAGGGACCATGGAAAAAAACGATTTCATAGGTATCTAAAATCTTTATCATACGAGCATCCTTTATGGGCAAAGGCTCTTCAATCTTTTGACCGCCGTACGTCAACAAAAACTGCGTGTAATCCGAAGCCATTTTTTGGGCTTCCTCATTGGTCTTGCGATGGGAAAGATAGGCCGTGAGCCGTTGATCGTTCAGTTCGTATTCGGCGGTGTAAATCTTATCGAAACCCTCATAACCAAACGCATTGGCAGCGATGAGGACCATGCTGTTCTTGACTCGCTCCTGTTTTGGGAACAGCGCTGTTTCGTTGAGGGTGACCGTTTCTGCAGGGGTGTTGTGAATGAATGTCTCGGCCATTATTTTTACGGGCGGCGGCACCTTCTCGGATGCTTTGGATGCGATGATTTCCACGTAATAGCGGCCATGGGTCAGAAAGACAGCGTTGGGTGTCCTGTAGGCGTTTTGAGACAAATCCAGTGTCGCCGCATCTTCCCGGCGCTGGGCGCTAAACACTGAAAAAGCGTTTTGGCTGTTGCCCATGTCATAAACAAAGGCCTCCAACCACAGATCGTCGGCGCGTTCATCCTTAAATCGCTGACTGACCAAACGAGTAAAACCGGCGGACAAATAGAGTTCCGCTTTGCCGTCTATTTTATCGGAAAGCGTGCGGGCATCAAATGTCTCCGTTGATGTCAGCGGTTGCACGCCTTCGGGCAAAGGGGCAAAGAAGGCGTTCGGAGCCAATTTTGAAGGGGGTTTATCTTTATTCGACGCCGGTAAAATCGCATCTTTTTGCAGCACCCCGGCGTTAAAGCGGGATTGGGTCATCCATATACCCGCGCCGATCACCAAGAGAATGGATAAAATAACCATGCTTAGAAACGTTTGCCGCCGGCTGTTGTTTTTCTTCTCGGGAATCACTGGATCCTCAAACCGTGCCAATAAATTTAGGTGCTCCCTTCACTTCGATCAGGCCAAAAGATTCGTTGCCTCTTGCATCATCCGTCCGATGGGCAGGTTTCGAGGGCATGATTGCTCCGCCGCTTTGAAGTTCAACCGAGCCAAAAGCGCTCTTGTTTGGATGGGCAGCGCATTGAAAGTTGATCGCGCCAGGGTTAAATCCTGGTAAGAATGAACGTACATGAGACAGCGCATGACATCGTTGATGGGCACCTTTTCGCCAAGCGCCTGTGAACAGAGACGGCCGCATCCGGCGCAATAGTCGCTGTAGGTTTCATTGGCGTATTGGGCCAGCAAGGCATGATCGGACCGTGAAAGGCGGGGTTGATCCACCGCCGCTGCAGCGTTGGTCGCCATAATGGTGAGATTGGGCATCTGAGAGCATATGCTGGCAATACGTTTATCTTCCCAAACAGCCATTAGCCTTGCCTGGTGGTCTGTAAATCCTTTCTGCATAAAGCGGCCCGCCATATTTATCTCAACCTCGGAATCGCTCTTGACCGGACCGCCGCCCTGGGTTTTCATGGCCGTGAGACCGATACCGGCCCGATAGCAGGCGTCAACCGCCGCTTTCATGCGGGGCTCATGCATCAGCCGAAAGTTGTAGCTGAACATGATGCCGTCTATCCACGGCAGCCGGGCGGCCCCCTCGAGGCAGTCTTCCATGTTGGCATGTGTGCTGAAGCCGAACAATCTCACCTTGCCGGCCTTTTTCATGGCCTGGGACCAGGATTCAAGACCGGGATCCATTTCATCGATGCCGCTGATGCCGTGCACAAACAGCAGGTCAATATAATCGGTATGCAGCCGCTTCAGGCACGCTTCAAGGCGGGGCGTAAAATCGGTACCCCTTCTCAGCGAAAGCTTGCTCACCAGAAACACGCGCTTGCGGGTAGCGGGATTTCGGGCGAACCAGCGACCGATGCCTTCTTCGCTGCGGCCGCCGCCGTATCCTTCGGCGGTGTCCCAATAGTCGATCCCCCACTCCAGCGCTTTGCTGAGCATTAACCGATTGTTCAAAATGTCAAACATCCCGCCCAGCGACAGTGTGGAGACCTGTATGCCCGACCGGCCAAAGGGCCTGCGCGGCATCGGTCCCTTGGGAAGGACCATCTGGGCCGAAGCCCGGCCAGGCCGCCCGAGGGCGGTGCCGCCCACTGCAGCCCCCAATCCCATGGCCGCGGCTTTTTTCAGAAAATCGCGGCGATCGGATTTATTATTTTTATATTCATCAAAAGACATGATTCATACCTCCTTGGATACCGGGTTAATCGGATTTGGCGGCCGGATCCGTCCGGCGACCCGTACCGAGGTCGAAAACCGGCTGGAATTTGTATCGATTCATGATCACGTTCTCGGGGACCTTCAGGCTGGTCTCCCCTTTTTCGATCCAGAATCGAAGCTCGGCGTTAATTTTGAGCCCCCGGCTCAGCGCGCGTTCAAGCTCATCTCTGGTTTTCCCGTAATATTCCTTTGCTTTTCTTCCATGATAGGCCCGCTTGGCATCGTACCACCCCTTTGCGCTGTCATAGGGCAGCGCCACGAAAACCCAATACTCCGTACGACCCGGTGAAACTGATTCAAGATACAGCGAATATTCGATTTTCTTTCCGTGGGCACGGGCCGCCTCGAGACGTTCCAACTCCATATCCTCGATCAACCATGTGGCGGTGCCGCCAAGCGCGCCGACAAACTCCTGAACCGGTCCGAAAACGTAACGCGGGTTTTTTTCGCTGGCCGTGAAGTACCCTTTTAAAAACCACTCGGGCGGGACATAGGCCTGAAGCCCGTTTTTTTGTCTGAAAGTCCTGGAAGACTCCGCTGAAATAACCGGAACCGACATCACCAGGCTTGTTGCCATGACCACGGATACCACCAGGCACCATCTTTTCAGTTTCATCGCATTGCTTTCTTTTAAAAGGTTGGTTGAACTTGGGGCATGCAGAGGATCCGTCGCCGGAACCTCTGCAAACCAGCGAAGGAAAGATTATGAAACGGCTTCCGAATTCACGTTGCCCGATAGAATATTGCAGCGTTTTTAAATGTTTTTCGATATTACTTTGAGCCGCCGAATTTTTCAACTTTTTTGTTGATCCGGACCGAAAAACTTGGTTGTAACTTATTGATTATATTAATTTATTTTTATATTATTTTTAGCGACAACACCTTTTTTTCGGCCGGTGAAATAAAACATCGCGTTTTTACACGTTCAGATTCAAAAGGTTTACCCCCGGAGATTTCCTGAAATTTGGATGTCACGTTATAACATTTTTCTTTCTCATTGACTTAACCAAATAGATGATAACGTTTTTATAGTAGTGATTTTTTGAATCCTGCATGAAAATCAATAAGAATCTTTATGTTAATGTTAAGGGAGAAGAATAGATGAAAGCCGTTCAAATTAAAAAAACAGGATCATGGGATGAATTGAAATACAACGAGGTTGAAACGCCAATGCCGGGACCTTCGCAGGTCCGGGTAAAAACGGCCGCGATATCCGTCAATTTTGCCGATATCATGCTGCGCAAAGGCACTTACCTCGAAAAGCCGCCTTTCCCGGCCACACCGGGTCTGGAATGCAGCGGAACCATTGACGCGGTTGGAGAAAACATCAAAGGGCTGAAAGCAGGTCAACGCGTCATTGTTTTTGGACCGAAATGCTATGCCGAATATGTTTTGGCCGAAAGTGCCCAGGTGGTACCGGTTCCCGACGGCATAGACCTGGACGACGCAGCCGCGCTGACGGTCAACTATCTGACCGCATACCATATGCTGCACAGCATGGCCGGTATACAAAAAAAGCAGAGAGTGCTGGTTTACGCGGCCGCCGGCGGGGTGGGAACCGCTGTTATCCAACTGTCCAAACCCGGCGATTTTACCGTCATCGGATTGACCAGCACGAACGAAAAATCAGACTTCGCCAAAGATCAGGGGGCCGATTACGTCATCAACTACCGGCGGGAGGATGTCACCGCTCGCGTGAAGGAAATTACGGAGGGTATCGGCGTGGAACTGATCCTGAATTCCGTGGCGGGGAATACTTTTTCCAGGGATTTTGAGGTTCTCGCGACGCTGGGCCAGATTATCTGGTTCGGCTTTGCCGCCGGCGCCCCGGAGAAGACCTTGACGGATCTTTTGCAAAGCGGCTTCAGAAAGAGTGTCGGCATTAGAACCTTTGTCATCTACAGCATCGCTCAAATGCATCCGGACAAGATGAGGCAATCCTATGAGGTACTTTTCAAATACCTGAAAGAAGGCATTGTCAAGCCGTATATTTATGAACGGATTCCGCTGGAAGACGCGCCCCGGGCCCACCGGATGCTCGAGTCGGGGGCTGTAACGGGTAAGCTTATCTTAAAACCCTAACGGTTCCGATGGAAAATTGTGTGGACGCAACCCATTGGTCATACGACATGCTCATAAGGCATTCATGCTTTATTCAACGGCTTCTTTGGGAACAATCTCCAAGGTTCGGCGGCTTTGGCCGCGAACGATATCGATGTTTACCGGTTGTCCGATGGGCCAGTCCGAAAGGAAGCGATGCAGGTCATCCACGTTTTGAACGTCCGAGCCGTTGATGGCCACAATCAAATCCCCGGCCCGCAGACCGGCGAGTCCGGCCGGACCATGGGAGTCCACGGACAACACTTCAACCGCGTCATGGTTGTTCAAGCCGTGAAAACGAACGATGCGCCGGTCCATGGGCCGCTGTCGCCCGGCAAGACCTAAAAACCCGCGCCGGACCCGTCCGTGGGTCAAGATCTGTGAAACGACCCACTTGGCCGTATCAGCCGGGATCGAAAATCCGATGCCCTGCGCCATGGCGATGATGGCCGTATTGATTCCCGCCACCTGGCCCGATGAATCCACCAGCGGCCCGCCGGAATTGCCGGGATTTAACGGAGCGGTGTGCTGAATGATATTCTCGATCAACCGCCCTTGGGTGCTTCTCAAGGTTCGCCCCAGCGCACTGATCACCCCGGTAGAGACCGTGGATTGAAAGCCGAAGGGATTGCCCATGGCAATGACCAGTTGGCCGACCCTCAGACGGTCGGAACTGCCCAGAATCGAGGACGGCAGATAAGCGGCATTGGCGCGAATCACCGCGAGATCTGTGGCCGGATCCTTTCCGATCAACTCCGCGGAAAGGCGGGTACCGTCGGTGAGCCCGACCATCAGATGCTTCGCGTTCCGTACCACGTGGTCGTTGGTCAGGATATAGCCGTCCGGCGCGATCACCACACCGGACCCGGCGCCGACCTGCTCGGCTTCCTGATGAAATTGTTTTCCGCCAACCGTAATGCTGACCACCGCCGGCCCCACAGACTCCACCACCGATACCACTGCCCGGGAATATGTATCCAGCAATTCCATATCGCTATCGTTGGCCGGTCTGCTTTTTGCATCATCCGTCGATCGCGGCGGGTCACTCACGCCATTGGCAAATTTATGTATAGGTTTCATTGATCAAAATCCTTAAAATCCTGTATTGCGTCCGAAATATAAAATATAGGTATTGATTTGAAAGATTCAAGAACCGGCACCTTTGAGAAATTAAGGTTGTCAGAACAGGAAAAAAAGGGGGGTTTTTCAAAGGCCTCTATGAAAGCACTTGCAGAGAAGATGTCTGAAAGGTAATATGTTTTTTTTCTCGTTATAAATGTTATGTACGATGTCCCTATAGCCGGCTAATCCATTAAAAGGAGCTCTTATGAAACGCTTATTGCCATTTGCCAAAAATGCGGCGAAATATCTGCCGATGTTCGTCTTAACCCTTTTTTTCCTATCTGCTTGCGCAACTCGCCCATATATCAAGGTCAATTACCAAATGCCGGATAAAATTCCGAATACGCCGGTAGTAACAAAAATCCGGTTGAGTGTGGTGGATCAGCGGGCCGAGCCGGATCCGCTTAGCGTCAGCGCCCGGGAAACGCTAAATAATTTTCACAACAGCTATATGCTGATCCTGGCGCCCCAAGGTAAAGACAGACCCATTGAAGGAATTTACGATCTAAAAACACTGTTCGAAACGGTCTTCCGAAAGCGCCTGGATCAGATGGGAATCCAGGTGGTCGAAACCGCCTCCCCGCAAATTCCGGAACTGGAGGTGGCGCTAACGGACTTTCATCTGGATCTAAAAGATTACAAATGGCACTTTAAGATGGCCTATGCCACCCGGCTGATGCAGGACGGAAAGGTCATTGTAAAGCAAAATTTCAGCGGAGAAACAGAACGGGTGGATGTCCCGGGTGTGGATGATTCCGGTACCGCGGTCAGCCAAATTTTTGCCGACTTGATCAATCAGATGGATATCGCGGCGCTTTTGAGTAAACTGCCTCGGAAGTGAGTGCGGAATATTCCGAGGATTATTTTTTTCGCATAACCCCAGAGGAATAGGCTTCGCATTCCACGGGGCAGGCGCAGAGACTTGTCCGCCTCCGGCGGATTGGACAAAAAGACCATTTATGGATGGACATTAGAAGCTTTCTCAAAATTAGGATTTTCGGTCGAGATCTCCCGCCTAAAGGCTGGACAAGAACGCGAGGCCGAGAATCAACCCGCAGGCATACTCAAGTATGTTGAGGACTTGAGACGAGGGCTCAACGCCGATATCGGACGAAAAGACTTTTTTGAGGTCGCTTCTACTTTAATTTTCCCAGCAACGCACTGGCAATGGTGTTCTTCTGGATCTCCTTGGTTCCCTCATAGATCTCCGTAATCTTGGCATCGCGATAAAACCGTTCCACATCGTATTCAGCCATGTAGCCATAGCCCCCCAGGAGTTGGATGGCCTCGTCGGCCACCTCCACGGCAATTCGGGCAGCATGCATTTTTGCCATGGAGGTCAGTTTGGGATCGATGCGCCCCTGGTCGAAATTCCAGGCGGCCTTATAGGTGATCAGACGCGCCAGTTCGATCTTGGTGGCCATATCGGCCAGCTTGTGCTGGGTAACCTGGAACGCGGCGATTTTCCGTCCGAATTGTTCGCGCTGTTTAACATAGGTGAGGGCTCGGTCAAAGGCGCCCTGGGCCGTTCCCAGGGCCTGTGCGGCGACCAGTATCCGGCTTTCGTCGAAAAACTCCAGTACATGATAGAATCCCCGATTCTCCTTGCCCACGAGGTTGGACAGGGGCACCCGCACATCCTTGAAGTTGACCTCGGCCGTATGGGTCAGGGTGATGCCCATTTTTTCCCCTATGTCGGCGCTGGAAACTCCCGGTCGATCGGCCTCCACCAGAATGACGCTCAATCCCCGATGGGGGGGACTGGCTTCCGGATCCGTCCGGCAGAGAACATTGTAGAAACCCGCATAGGGTCCGCTGTTGGTGATGAAGGTCTTGGTGCCGTTGACGACCCACTCGCCGCCGTCCTTGATGGCCGTGGTTTCAACCGATGTGATATCCGACCCGTGGTCCGGTTCGGTGAACGCCCCGCAGGAAAGCACCTGGCCTTCGGCGACCTTGGGCAGCCATTGTTGCCGCTGTTCCTCGCTGCCGAAACGCAAAATGAGCTCGGAGGCGAAATCCGCAATGGCCGCGCAGAGCCCTACCGTGGAATCTCCGCGGCACAGCTCCTCGCAAACTAAAATTTTTTCCATGACCCCCAGGCCCTGGCCGGAATAGGTTTCCGGAAAGTGAATACCGATAAATCCCAGATCCGCCGCCTTCTTCCAGATACCTTCGGGATACGCGTGCGCTTTCAGTAAATCATGGATCACGTCTTTTTTGAACTCCCCCTTGACGAAATCCCGGACGGCTTTTTGAATTTCCTGCTGTTCCTTTGTCAGCTCGAACTCCATTGAACCTCCTTTTCAGTTTGTTTTTACTTTAATGAGCCATTAGGGAGCTCTTCTTTTGAATTCTTGAAGATAGTTTCCTGTTCTTTTTTACGATCCCTTGCCGCGAGTTCATGCGGTTGAAAAAAAAGATTATCCATGGAGCGCCTGCTCGAAAAACATCCCAACCCATCACTTTAATAGGTATCTTACGTTTTCAGACCGCCTCCAGGGCACAGGCCATGGAAACCCCGCCGCCGCCACACAAGGTGGCAAGGCCCAGGGACTTGCCTTCCCGCATCATCGAGTGGATAAGGGTCACCATGATGCGGCAGCCCGTGGCGCCCACCGGGTGTCCCAACCCGATCCCGGATCCGTTCACGTTGGTGATTTTTCGGTTCAGCCCCAGTTCCCGCTCGCAACCGATGTACTGGGCGGCAAACGCCTCGTTGACCTCCACGAGCTCGAAATCGGCGATCATAAGCCCGCTTCGTTCCATCAGGTTGTGTACTGCAGGCACCGGAGACAGCCCCATGACGGCCGGATGGCACGCACCGCGGCCGACGGCCCGGATTCGGGCCAGCGGACGAAGCCCCAGATCTTTGGCTTTTTCTCCGGACATGATGACCATGGCAGCCGAGCCGTCGTTGATGCCGCTGGAATTTCCGGCCGTGACCGATCCTGTTTGGGGAATAAAAGCCGGCGGCAGCTTTTTCAGGTCTTCCATGGTGATGCCGGGGCGAAAGTGCTCGTCCTTGTCGAAGACAACGGGCGGTTTTTTGCGCCGGGGAATTTCCATGGGCACGATCTCTTCGGCAAACAGCCCCTCTTTTGTGGCCCGTTCGGCGTTGTTGTGGCTGCGCAGGGCCACTTCGTCCATTTCCTCCCGGCTGATGCCCAGATCCTGGGCCACAAACTCGGCTGTGTGGCCCATGATATAGGGTTTTCCCAGAAAGAGATTCGCCGGCAAACGATCGGTGTCAAGAGGAGCCTTGTCATCTAAGGGAAGAATGTGAGACCCGCAGTGAAGGGCGTGGATCATGGCGTCCACGAAAAACTGGTCCTGAAGGCGACAGCCCCATCGGGCGCCGGGCACCTGGTAGGCCACGCCCGACATGTGCTCGACCCCGCCGGCCAGGATGACCTCCGCCATGCCGGCCTGAATCATGGCCATGCCCGATATCACCGCTTCCATGCCCGAAATACAGACCCGGTTGATGGTGACCGCTGTGACGCTTTCCGGGATACCCGCGACAAGCGCGCTCACCCGGGCCACGTTCAACGCGTCGCAGGGCTCCAGGCAGTTGCCGAAGCGCACGTCGTCGATGATCCCCGGGTCGATGCCGGCACGCCCAACGGCCGCTTTCATGGTCACGGCCCCGATATGCGCCGCATCCAGTTCCTTGAGCGTGCCGCCGAACGCCCCGATGGGTGTCCGGCAGGCCGATACGATCACTACGTCCTTCATGGAACCCTCCTTTTCACATCCTCTAAAGATGATGAATTCGCAAAAAGTCGAATCCATTAAGTCAACAATAAATCGGTCAACTCCTGTGATCAATTTTAAGCATCTTATAAGAATCCGAAGCGCATCACGCAGGAATCAGATTGGCAGACCCGTCACCTATTCCCGGGCCACCGCCTTGTCATACTCAAGTATATATCAGATCGTTTCGTGGTTGAAGACCGGCATCCGGTCGAAGGCCGCAAGTCGGGTTAGAGGAGGTTGAGAAGCTTTGCCGCGTTCCGGCCGCAAATGGATTCAACTTGAGCTTTGGACAACCCGGATGTTTCTTCTATCTCTTTAAAGTACCGCTCCGGCTGTAATAGCGGAAAATCGCTGCCGAATAGGATTTTATCCTCACCGGCAACTTCCACGGCATACCGGTAAATCTCCGGATGATACAAAAAAGGGGACGCGGCCGTATCAAAATAAACATTTTTAAGATGCGCTTTGACTTCTTTTTTTAACAAATTAAAAAAGAAAATCCCTCCGCCCCAGTGAGCCAGAACGATTTTATTTTCCGAAAACCGGGTGACCAGGGTGTAAATCTGCTTTAAGGTATTGGACGTTTTTCCGGGATACTCGTGTCCGACGGGCTCGTTGGTGTGGATCAAAAACAACAGGTCTTTGTCCAAGCATATTTCCATGAGCGGCGCCAGTTTGTCCAACGCCGTATCATCGATGCCGGATTGGTAAAAAGCAATTTCTCCAATCCCGGAGAGGCCGCCTTCCAGACACCGCCGGGCCTCGGAGGCGGCCAATTTGCTGAACGGATCAAAACAGCACAGTCCGATAAGGCGTTCAGGGAACCGGGCGACAACCTCCATGATGTAGTCGTTTTGCAGTTTAAATATGTCTGAATTTTTCCAGGGAAAACCAAAGGCCACGGACCGGTCGACCCCTTGCTCATCCATGGCGGCAATGATCTCTTTGGCCCCGACGAGTTTTGATTTCGATGAATCATATAAAAGTTTGAAAGCAGGTTCGGATGGAAAATACTTTTCCCTGTTTTCACGGATGTCTTTGGGGAAAATGTGGGTATGAAAATCGATGATCATCTGGAAAAAGCGCCTTTGATTTGGGCATAGATCTGATTGTTGTCAAAGCCCATGAGCAGCGGCGCTTCCGACGGGCATACCGCTGCACAGGCGCCGCATCCTTTGCACAGCGCGGCATTGATTTCCGCCACGAATTTCTGGTTGTCGAAAGTAATGGCCCCGAACGGGCAGACATTGATGCATCCCAGGCATCCCGAACACAGCTCGGGTCGAATCTGGGAGATAATGCCGCCCAGCTTGATGTTTTTCATGGCCAAAACCGTCACGGCTCTGGCCACCGCCGCCTGGGCCTGGGTAATCGATTCATCGATGGGTTTGGGCGCATGGGCCAGTCCGCACACGAAAATGCCGTCCGTGGCAAAATCCACCGGCCGAAGCTTCACATGCGCCTCGGCAAAAAATCCGTCGGCATTCACCGGCACCTTGTAAAGCTGCACCAATGGATTCTCGGCCTCCGGCACCACTGCCGACGCCAGCACCACCAGATCCGGCCGGATATCCATCACCCGCCCCAGCACCCGATCCGTAAAACTCACCTTGAGACCTTCACCTTCGTTGACCACCTCAAGGCCTTTGTCGGAATCGTACCGGATAAATCCGATCCCGGCCGACCGCGCCTCACGGTAAAGATCCTCACGCAGTCCATAGGGCCGCATATCCCGGTACACGATAAACACATCCATCTTCGGATTGATCTCTTTCAGTTCCAATGCGCTCTTGATGGACTGGGTGCAGCACACCTTCGAGCAGTACGGCCGCTCCGGTATCCTCGACCCCACGCACTGGATAAATACCGCGGTGCCCGTCTGTTCCAGTGACGGGTCCTTGTCGATGAACCGTTGCTGAAGCTCAAGCCCCGTTACCACCCGCGAATCCTTGCCGTATAAATACCCCTCGGGCTTGTACTCCGACGCCCCCGACGCGATGATCGTCACCCCGTGCTCGATCGCTTTGCTCTCCCCGTTTTGGTGCACGGTCGTCTTGAAATTCCCCACAAACCCTTCCACCTGCGTGATCTTTGCGCCTAATAATACCTCGATGTCTTCGTCCGACTGAACCGCATCTGTCAGTTCCGTCAAATATCCTTGAATGTCTTCTCCCCGCCAGGTCTCGTGAAGCTGACGCGCCCGGCCCCCCAATACATCCGTCTTTTCCACCAGGGTCGTGCGATACCCCTGCGCCGACATGTTCCGGGCCGCCGCCATCCCGGCCACTCCCCCGCCGATCACCAGCGCCGACTGCGTGATCCCCATGGTCGATTCTTTCAGCGGCTCCAAAAGCCTGGCCTTGGCCACCGCCATCCGCACGATGTCTTTGGACTTCTCCGTGGCTTTCTCCGGGTTGTCCTTGTGTACCCAGGAACACTGGTTCCGGATGTTTCCCATCTCGAACAGGTACTTGTTGATCCCCGCATTGATCAGCGTCTCCTGGAACAGCGGCTCGTGGGTCTTGGGCGTGCACGCCGCCACCACCACCCGGTTCAAATGGTGTTCCCTAATCACCTCCGTCATCTTGTCCTGGGTGTCCTGGCTGCAGCTGAACATGTTCTCTTCCACATGCGCCACCCCCGGAAGACCTTTGGCAAACTCCACCACATCCGGAACATCCACGGTCCCGGCAATGTTGGTCCCGCACCGGCACACAAACACCCCGATCCGCGGCGGCTCTCCACGGACATCCGTTTCCTCGGGAATCTCACGGGTCTTGGTCAATGTCCACCGCACATCCGAAAGCCGGCTCCCCGCCATCCCCGCTGCGGCGCTCGAATCGATCACCGACGTCGGAATGTCCTTGGGTCCCTGAAATATGCCGCACACATAGATCCCCGGCCGCGAGGTCTCCACCGGTGAAAAACTCCCGGTCTCGGCAAAATTGTAACGGTTCAGCGCGATCCCCCATTTTTCCGCCTGTTTGGCCGTCTCCTCCGACGCGCTCAGCCCCACCGACAGCACCACTATGTCGAATTCCTCTTCCATTCGCCGGCCCGCCTCGTCCACATACCGGATCACCTGCATTCCGGTTTCTTCGTTCGGCTCCACATGGGTCACCCGGGATTTCACGAACCGAATCCCCGATTCTTCCCTGGCGCGATTGTAATACCGCTCGAA
>Ga0210077_1000197_pt1 | contig 26596 bp, 32 predicted proteins | sample RushMan_CattailN_5_FD_185556 | JGI IMG/M metagenome (GOLD analysis project Ga0210077, IMG submission 185556) | Wetland microbial communities from San Francisco Bay, California, USA, that impact long-term carbon sequestration -... | ecosystem: Environmental > Aquatic > Marine > Wetlands ... | reverse complement strand
TTTTACGCGGTATGAACCATTTGTAATAGCCATAAATCACCTCAAATCAAAGCATATTTTCCAATATGCCATTCATAAAATTATGATCTTTCCCCCGGATGACGATGCAAAAGAAAACAACATGTAACCGGAATCCTTTTTCCGGGCGAATCATTTAGCTCTTCAATTTTTGTGCCAGGTTTCCAACACTCAGGGTCGCGTCACCCAATACTTTGATTTATAAGAATAATTAGTTTAAAAAGCACTTTCAGGGCAGTCATTAAAGGCCATATAAAAAGGTTATATTCAACCAAAAGGTCATATATGATCATTTTTTCAGATCTTATAGGTGTTATGGGTGGCAAACGATAAGAGTAAATTGAAATTGGGATGAGAATTTGTAGATTGAGATTAAGGATTAACACGAAGTGTTTACCTGAAATTGCCCTGATTTTGAAAGGTTGGATAAAAAATGGCGATTGACAACCTGATTTTCCTTTAGTATTTTTGATCTTATTGTTACCCTAACCGGGAGGCTTCCATATGTTGACCTCCGGCTCGTAGAGGGGTCCTAATAAGTTCCATGCACAATTATAACTTTTCGATGCATCCTCTGCAAAAAAGGGAATTCTTATCAATATCATACCGGATAATACCGGCGACCGCATGAAGGTTTGGGTCAGGCTGAAGACCTTTTGGGTCGGCTTTTTTTATCCCAATCATCGGTCCTATCACCAGGGTATTGGCAACTTAACTTACCGATGGTGAGAGTGACGGGAGTAGCAAGACGCGCCAGACGCGCGCGTTCACGCCCCGTCACTTTGGCAATCTGTTGATCTGGGGCATGAGAAGATTGTACCGTCTTGTGAACCGCATTATTTTTTCAGAATAAGGGACCATGAAGAGACAAACAATTAGAGGCATGATCAGTGCGGTGCCGGGCTTCATACTACGGATGTCACGAACCAAAATGAATTACTGGGCTGAATTCGGTCTCGATATCCCGTTAGGTGTCGTGCTGATTTTTAAAGGTCTGCGGCGCCCTGATATCCATTCCATGGAAGTGCTTCTGACCTTCCTGCTGGGTCTGTTTGTTTTCAGCTATTTCGAGTACTCCGTTCACCGTTGGCTGTTCCACGGATCGGTCCGGATCATCGAGCAGGGTCACCGTGCGCACCACGAGAATCCGCAGGGCTATGACGCCCTGCCTTTCTTCCTGCCTTCCCTGGTGATACTGGGACTGACAGGCGTATTTGTCTTACTGATACCCACGAGTTATGCGTTTCTGCTATCGGGCACCCTGGCCTTCAGCTACGTAACCTATGGACTGAGCCACTTCTGCATTCACCACACCCGTTTTCGCCAACCGATAGTCCGGCGTTGGGCAGCCAACCATCTCATCCATCACTACCACCCCGAGACAAACTTTGGTGTTACTACGCCGTTGTGGGACATATTACTCGGCACGCGGAATGTAATGCTGAATCGCAATAAAGTATAAGCGTTGAATATTATTCGCCATGTTATCGCCATTTGGGGGATTTTCCCATCCCATTCCGGACAACCTTCTCGAAGGCAGCCAGATCTATGATTGGGCAACTTTCATTTTATCCTTTATTTTTTGTCTTTATATAAGTCCGGATAGAGTTGCCTGGCGCAGTCAGGACAAATGCTGTGAGAAAACTGGGCAAGAGAATGTTTTGTGATGTATTGTTCTATTTGCTCCCATTGATCTTCTGTGTTCTTGATTTTTTTACAATTGGCACAGATTGGCAAGAATCCTTCCAAAAGCCTGATTCGCTTATACAGATTTTTGAGCAACGCAATTTGAATGACCATCACAATAAAGAAGATGGATAATTCAATCATAATTTCCCCCGTTCTTTGGGAATATAACGTGGGTGCATCATGAAAAACATAGTGAGGAATGTCTATGATTTCATTTCCCAAGGTTAAAAACAGAAAGAGGAAAAAAATAGTAAGTTGGGAGATGGTTATTATACGTAAAGTTTTGCTTTTCATATCAAATTATTATCCACGTAATCAACTGGGTGGAATTTTGATAGCAATAAAGAACGGCTGTGATCTTTAGCCGTTTATCAGTTTAACCACAAGTTCTTGAGCCTTATCCATGCTCAACAAGCTCATGTTTATGACGAGATCATAGAGTGTTGAATCATCATAGTCTTTTCTGCGGAAGTAGCTGAAGAGATTGGCGCGTCTTTTATCCATCCTTTTTATCATCTGAACAGCTCTTGTACCCGAGGCACGGTAATTTTCCTCAATGAATTTAATCCGATCCTCTTCTTTAGCGATAAGCAATAAGTGGCAGGTATCATCGAAGTTGTGTAAAATATACTGCCCCCCTCTGCCGACGATAACGGCATTTCCGGCTTTGGCAATTTTGGGTATGATTAAGCTCAGCAGTTCAACATATTTAAATCCATCAATATATCTTTCTTTATCACTTAAAGGAAGTTCCATTAAGCTCGTTCCAAAAGGATTCAGTTTGGAGATAAATTTTTTAAATTTGTCGACCGGTTCTGATTCAAAGATTTTCTTCCCATCGGAAGAGACGTATATCTCTACCACAGCCCTTTCGATAATGTCTTCGTCGGCATAATAATATCCAAAGGTATCGGCAATACGCCTGCCAAGCGTTTTCCCTCCGGCACCAAATTGACGTGAAATAGTGATAACCGCCATGACGATCCTTTTCGATTGTTTTTAGGGTTTAGGGATTGAAGATTTTTCTTAACGGCGAATGAGGAAATGCCCGTTGTCTGTCCTTTTGTATATCATATATCGCAATAAATGCCAGAATATTTTAGTTTCGAAATTCCCAACCCAAATCAAGGTGAGGTCATAACAAAACAAAACGATCAAACTTGAATTATTGTCATTTGTCCATCAAGCTTTCAATTTCATCCGCCTCAACAGGGATGGATTTCATGAGATCCACGGGGCCGTCCCCGGTGATGAGGATATCGTTTTCCAGCCGAATACCGATCCCTTCCGGTTTGACATAAATCCCCGGTTCGCAAGTCAGCACCATACCGTCTTCAAATTTTCGGTATTTACTGCCGAGGTCGTGCACATCCAGCCCCAGATGATGGGATATGCCGTGCATGAAATATTGTTTGTACAATGGATCGTCCGGATTTTGAGTTTTTACGGCTTCGGCATCCAGCAACCCTAAACCGATGAGCTCTTTTTCCATGACAAGGCCCACCTCCTTGTTATAAGCTTCAAATGAGTTCCCGGATTCCAGCATTTGAACGGCACCTTTTTGAACCCGAAGCACCGCATTGTAAATCTTTTTTTGCCGCGGAGTGAATTTGCCGCCCACCGGAACCGTTCGCGTCAGGTCCGAGGCATAGTTGGCATATTCGGCACCGAAATCCATCAGCAAAAGGTCGCCGTCTGCACATTGCCGGTTGTTTTGGACATAGTGTAAAATGCAGGCGCTGGGACCTGAAGCAACAATGGGCGCATATGCGGGCCTCCGGGATCGATGAGTTAGAAATTCATGATAGATTTCCGCTTCGATCTCAAATTCCCAAACCCCCGGGCGGATAAAGTCCAGCAGTCGCAAAAACGCCTTTTGGGTAATGCGGCATGCCTGTTTGATCAATTCCACTTCAATCCCGGACTTGATGGGCCGAAGGCGGTGCATAATGGGCGATGCTCTTTCATATTGATGCAGCGGATAATGACGCTTACACCATTTTAGGAAGCGCACTTCTCTGGTTTCAACAATGCCATCGGCCCGCAAATGTTCATTGGTATTGAGATAGATCCGATCGGCTTCGAAAACCAGGCTATTGAAAACTTTATCAAATTCCCTAGTCCAGTAAACCGTCCGGATCCCGGATATCTTCGATGCTTCTTCTTTTGAGTATTTCGGCCCTTCCCATACGGCGATTTCTTCGCTGGTTTCTTTAATAAACAGGATTTCCTTGTGCTTTTCTTCCGCGGCATCCGGAAAGAGAAAAAGGATACTCTCTTCCTCATCAATCCCGCTCAAATAAAAAAAATCCGTATTTTGAATAAAAGATCGAACGCCGTCGGCACTCGTGGGCATGATATCATTGGAATTGAATACGGCAATGGCATTGGGTTTGAGCGCAGCGGCGAATTTTTGCCGGTTCTGAACAAACAGGCTGCTGTCTATAGGGAAATATCTCATGAGTTATGTTCCTGTCTTTATTGAACGTTTTTGGGGCACAGATACACACAGATGGACACGGATTAGAGATTTTTAAAATAAAAAAAGAATATGATCTGTGTAAATCCGAGTAAATCCGTGTCCTATATTTACAACAAAACCACCATACCAATAAATAGCAAGGTGTGGCAAATATAAAAGTATCATTCGAAAAAGCATTGAAATTTATTACCCAATCAGTGTAAAAATTAAAATCTTAAAAATATTTGCAAGTCAAAAGGGAGAAAAGAGACCTTGAACATGGAAGAGAAACTCATCAAAACCCTGGATCTAAAAAACGGGTTGCAATTGAAGATATTTAATGCATCAAGAAATTTGGTGGGCGATCGGTGGCTGGTATCCCTGATTGCCCGAATGGAGATACCGGTAACCAAAGTATTGCAAAGAAGTGATCCATTGCCAAAGGAAAATTTGAATGACATAAATGACGTGCTTGGCGAGAGCGTCATGTTTGAACAAAAAAGAGAGAAAAATTTTGTGGATATTTCCGAAATAGAAAGCGTATTTAAAGGAATGTGCGATATATTTCTCGGCAGTTCTCTGGATTACCTGTCAAGGGAAACGTTTCCCAAACGCTATATTCTCAAAAAATACCAGGAACAAATAAAGTAGGCATCTTGGTTTATGGCCGATAAAAATACGGGATGACACCATGGAGTTTAAATTTTGTCCGTTTTGCGGTAACCGGCTGCAGTCCTTACTGAAAGGGCGCCGCAAAAGAATGCACTGCAACCCATGCGGATGGACCCATTATAGAAACCCGACGGTCGGTGTCGCAGTGATTGTACTGAAAGACGACGAACTGCTTTTGGTCAAACGAAACGGTTCCTACAAGGGAATGTGGTGTATTCCCTGCGGGCATGTTGAATATAACGAAGATGTTCGGGCGGCGGCGGTGCGTGAATTCAAAGAAGAAACAGGGTTGGATGTGAGCGTCGGACCTGTTTTTGCCGTTCATTCCAATTTCCATGATATAGAACACCAGACGGTTGGGATATGGTTTGCGGGGATTTGTACAGGTGGCAGGTTAAAGGCAGGTTCAGATGCCGGTGATGCAAGATATTTCCCGCTGGATGATTTGCCGCCGAACATGGCATTTCCTACGGATATTCTGGTATGTGAAAAGCTCAAATCATCAGTACATTATTGACACAAGACCGCCGTAAACGTTAATATTTTGACTGTGTTCTTTAGGTAACCTTAAAATACTTTTTGTTCACGGGCCGTGTAAAGCGGTACAAAACACTTCCTCAATAAGGTGAAAAATGAATCTTCAAAACAAGATCAAAAAGGACTTATCCGTTGCCATGAAAGATAGGGACGATCATAAGAAAGACACGCTTCGTGTGGTCCTCGGGGAGTTCGGAAGACTCGATAAAAAAGAGCTTACAGATGACGAGGCCGTAAAAATTTTAAAAAAGTTGATCAAATCAGAAAAAGAAGTATTGGAACAAAAAGGCGAAGCAGGGAGTTCGGCGTTTATTGAAATTGTCGAAAGCTACTTGCCCAAAATGGCCGCTGAGGAGGAAATTTCGGCATGGATCCGGCAAAATGTCGATTTTTCACAATTTAAAAACAAAATGCAGGCCATGGGCGCGATCATGAAACATTTCGGCGCATCGGCGGACGGCAATATCGTAAAGGAAATTTTACAAAAGATGTGATCGTTAAGGGTCAGACCTTTTCCCAATCAGGACGTTCCGGTTTCGGCAAATTTCTCGATCACTTTTAAGTACATGTCTTTTGGGTATAAACCGGTGAGTGAAAAGACATTTTCCTTGTTTTTGAAAAAAGCCACATGAGGAATGCCGGTAATGCGAAATGAATTTGAAAGCTCTCGATTTCGGTCGATGTTGATTTTATAAATGGTGACGGAGGCGCTTTTCTCTTTCGCGATTTTTTCAAGAATCGGCGCGAGTTCTTTACAGGGAGGGCACCAATCCGCGTAAAAATCCAAAAGCAGCAGGCGTTCTTTGGATGTTTCAAGGATCTTATTGAACTGATTCGCATCCTCGATGCTGTTGATAATGGATTTGCCAACCGGCGCCTGGGCCTGCTTGCTGGTATCGTTTTTGCATGATACTATACCCAAAAAGAAAAAAGTTGTAAAAACGGCTACGAGGAGCCGGATGTGAAACATGTTATGGCCGGATTTCTTTTTCATTTGATAACGTTCATTAAAACAACGTCTTGCAAATTTATGCGCGTTTAACGGCATAGGTTTTAATACAATAGGTTATCCGACAATGGTATTATTTGCAAACAAAAAACGATGGCATGAATCAGCATGAAATGGTTTTTTATCGGGTTCTGTTCATTTTTATACATGATGTTTTTGTTGGTTCCGCCCCTTCATGCCGACATCTATGTCTATGTCGACAATAATGGGGTGCTTCATTTTACAAATGTCCCCACATCATCAAAAAATTATAAGGTCTATCTTAAAGAACGTTCCCAAAAAATCTTGGCGTCAAACCTCACCGACCAGTACGATCATGTTATTTCAGACGCATCCAAAAGACACGGCGTTTCTTTTTCATTGCTGAAAGCGTTGATCAAAACAGAGTCGGATTTTGATCCGCGGGCGGTTTCAAGTGCAGGAGCAAGGGGGTTGATGCAGCTGATGCCGGAGAACATCAAGACCTTAAAAATAAAAAATCCGTTTGATCCAAGGGAAAATATCATGGGAGGCGCGCGGTATCTGAAACATCTGATCGATCGTTTCGGCGGGAAACTGCCGCTGGCCCTCGCCGCTTATAATGCAGGTCCCGGAGTTGTTGAACAGTATCAGCGGATTCCCCCTTTCAAGGAAACTGAAAATTTTGTGCAACAGGTGATGAAATACTATGCTCTTTTAAACAAGAGTTAACCCGAATTTGTATTTTTCGAGAGTCCTTGCGAATGAACAGCTCGCATGCGTAAAATGGTCGCGATTGCCGCTCAATCAAAGATCAGATTTTTTTCTATGATGGATCCTTTCCTGATGACTGCTTGCGTTTTTCCATTGTTTTCGATGACAACCCTGCCCTTGACAGAGATATCGCTTTCAAACCGAACATCTCCTTTGACCGTGACTGATTCACAATCTATCAGCGAAGGTATGCCGCTGGAAAACCTTTCATCAAAGAGATCTATTTTGCCGCAGTATTTCGGGTCAAGATCAATCTGTATGTCCGTAAATTTTGTCTTCGGATTTAACACCAAATGATCTTCTTTTGAAAAGATAAAGCGGTCGGACCGGATCGATAAAAGATCATTACATGTTTTAACCGGCAAAAAACGCGATAAGGAAACTTTAATGACGGCGGCATCTTCAAAAAGTGATATGGCGGCACCCATGGCCGTTTCGATCTGAAAGACTTTTGGGCTGTTTTCATCTCTCGGGTCTAAGGTTTTGGGATTTCGAATCATCGGAAGCTTAACGGTGCCGCTGTTTTTAATCAACTCGTAAAGAACGTTAAGATCGATCCAAATGTTGTTGGTATTGAAAAATTCATAACGCGCTATATCTTTGAATGCGCACAACTCGGTTTCCGGGCATTGGGCCGACTCCCGCAAAATCAATCGCCCGTCTTTACGTCTTGCGATATGCCCGCCTTTGACGTCTGAAGGCGTTCTTGGCGCTACTTCCATCATAAAAGGCAACCCGTTTTCAACAAAATAGCCCAGAAGCGATTCACTCAGTGTGGCTCCCAAATTGTCCGAGTTGGAGATGAATGCATATCGGAATCCTTGGTCGAGAAGGGCGTTTAATGTCCCGGACGTATAAACGGCGGAGTATATATCGCCATGCCCGGGAGGATTCCATTCCAGACCGGGATTCCGGGGCCAATCCGCCGGCGCAAAATTTTCCTGAAGGACCTTTGGAAACTTGTTCTGAAGGAATAAAAGGGGTGAATCTGTCGGCTTGATTCTCGAAAGCGCCTCAAGGGTATCCTCATGGGTGCTGAAACTATTCATCAAGGCCAGTTTAACATGGCGCCCTTGGGCCTGGTTGACGATGATCTCGAGAAAGGTTTTTCCATCCTTTACCTTAAGAAGAGACTTTGCCTGTGTCAGCCCCATATTGGTGCCTAGTCCGCCGTTGAGTTTTATCATCACCGCACGGGGCATCGCATTCCGCCCGGCTTCGGCATATTCGTGCAGACGATCGGCATTCTCAATGTCGTCGGAGGTCACCGGCCGGATATCCTTATCAGATATGAGACCGGTCACGCCCGCGAGAAGTTTTTCGTAATAATGGGCGAACGTATCAATAACGACCGGATGCAGGTTTGCACGTTCCATCTTTGCTCTAAAAGCCGGGAGATATCCGGGCATATCTCTATTTTTCTTCATTGCTTTCTATTTTTTACATTTGACATTTCGATACTTCTTTGAACTTCCAACAAAGCAAATCCATCGGGTGGATAACTAAAGTTCGGTGATCTGTGGGCCAAGCTTTTTGTGTTTAGATGGGTTCGATCCAACCGGCCGGATCTTTGGTTCTTCCATACTGGATATCTGTTAATTCCTGGTAGAATCTGTTTGCCATGGGGCCGACCTCGCCGCTGCCGATGGTGATCACCTGGTCGCCGAACTTGATTTCGCCCACCGGAGAAATGACGGCGGCGGTACCTGAACCGAAGATTTCGTTAAGCTTCCCGGAGCCATGGGCGTCCAGTACTTCGCTGATGCCGATTTTTCGCTCGGAAATCGGTATGTGCCACATTTTGGCCAGGAAGATCACCGAATCTCTGGTAATACCCGGAAGAATGCTCCCGTTAAGCATGGGGGTAATGAGTTCGCCGTCGATGACAAAAAAGATGTTCATTGCACCGACTTCTTCAACATATTCCTGTTCAATGCCGTCGAGCCACAACACCTGCGTGTATCCCTGTTTATGGGCCTGTTCACCGGCATAAAGACTTGCGGCATAATTTCCAGGTGTCTTTGCTTCACCGACGCCGCCGCGAACAGCCCGAACATGATGGCGGGTGACCCAGATTTTGACCGGATTAAAGCCTTCGGGATAATAAGCGCCCACCGGAGAGAGAATGATAAAAAATCGGTAAGTATGCGATGCGCGAACACCCAGAAAGGGATCTGTAGCGATGATGGTCGGCCTTATGTAAAGCGAAGTGCCCGGAGCGCTCGGCACCCAGTCTTTTTCGATGGTCAACAGCCCTTTGAGAGCATGCAGGGCAAAATTTTCGTCGATTTCCGGTATACATAAAAGACGTGAAGAATTATTCATCCGCTTAAAATTATCTCGGGGTCGAAAGAGCTGTACGGCATCTGCAGCAGTTCTGTATGCTTTGAGTCCTTCGAAAACACCCTGGCCGTAATGAAGCACCATAGTGGCCGGATCCATATCAATGGATGCATAAGGCTCGATGCGAGGATTGTGCCACCCGTCTTGAGGATTGTAATCCATGTTAAACATGTAATCGGTAAACAGGGTGCCGAAGCTGAGTTTGGAATCATCAGGTTTGGCCTTTAATCGATCAGCTTTAGTAATGGTCAGTTTCATGTTTCCTCCTATCTATGCCGTTAGGTTCCACGGATGCAAATCAGGTCATCTTCCATGAAAAAATGGTTTCAAAAATCAACGGCCGGCTTTATATCCGGAACAAATCGGTTCATCCACAGATTTCCCGATGCAGTGAAAAAGAATGACAATAAAACCATGAGATTAAAAGGCTATAGCACTTTTTGTGTTGAAATCAAGATTTAAGTTGTATTCCAGAGGATTTTAGACGGATGCGATCTTATTTTCATTGGTTGACATCGTTCGGCGCATCGGTTAATAAAGGCCTAAATCTTGATTGTGGAAAAGGAATAAATAATATGAACTCCAATGATCGTATGGCCGTCATAGAGCCTGTAAGATTAAAATTAGAAAGCAAATTCAAATTTGAATGCCATAAACGTGTAAAATGTTTCACCAAGTGTTGTAGAGGAATCAATATTATACTGACACCCTATGACATTATCAGGCTCAAAAAGCGATTGCAGATATCTTCGGAAGAATTTCTTGCCGTTTACACCGTTCCCCGGCTTTTGGAAAAAACGGATTTGCCTCTGGTGACCTTAAAGTTGTTGGATGATGATTTGCAGTCGTGTCCTTTTGTTAAAGATGACGGTTGCATCATCTATTCAGACCGTCCCACGACCTGCCGGTATTATCCGTTGGGGGTTGCTTCACTCAGTCACAAAAAACAGTCACAAGATGAAGGCTTTTATTTCTTTGTCCATGAACCGCACTGCCTGGGGTTTGAAGAAGAAAAAGAATGGACCGTCCGTGAATGGCGAAAAGATCAGGGCGTAGACATTCATGATGAGATTAATGCCCAATGGACCGATCTTGTGGTCAGAAAGAGGACGTTTCCGCCCAATCTCAAACTCATCGAAGAAAGCAAAAAGATGTTTTTTTTAGTCAGCTACAATATCGATACTTTTAGATCTTTTGTTTTTGAAAGCTCATTTCTGGATCGTTACGATATTGATGCGGATATTGTTGAAAAGATCAAAACAGACGACGTTGCACTGTTGAAATTCGGATTATCATGGCTCAAAGATGTTCTATTTAAAGAGCAGGCCTTTAAGTTGAAAAAATAGGATATGATTTGGTCTTTACATTCAGCTTCCGGCTTCGCGTTTCTATCTAGTGTCCATCCATAAATGGTCTTTTTGCCCAATCTCTGCGTTATGCTCAAAAAATAATCCTCGGAATATCAATTATATGCCCGTGGTTATTTTTTTCGCATGCTTTGACTTTGAACAAAAATCCTCATTTATGGATGGACACTATCTATGACGGGATAAGCCGACTCAATCCGGTCGCCTAAAGCTCCTCGTTAATTTTCACAAAAGATTCAGTGATCAATAGGTCTGGTAATAAAGTCCTTCCAGTAGGGAAGGATCGTTTAAGCGACCCTCGATATCAACATTGAAGAAATCGGCAACCGGTTCAAATATCTCAGGATGCTCCGCCTGTATTTTCCGCGCGGTGTGAAGAACCGTTTCCAGCCCGTTTCGCGTCATTTTCCCAAGAGGCTGCCGGCACCCGCCGGAGGGCATTCCCAGAATCGACATCAGTGTTTTATAGGCCAACGGGTTTCTGGCACGGCACACCGCCTCTCCGAAAGGCGTTTTTTCCATGGTTTTAACCGTCACCAGATCAAACAGCGGTTTAAGGGTGCCGAGCAATTTTTTAGCTTCAGCCTGATTGCCTTCTCGAAGCAGGTGAACCATTTGTGTGATGGCTTTGGGTGCAACATTCGATGCCACGGAAATGACTCCCGAAGCCTTTATCGCCGGATCCGTCATCATTTCAAAGGTCATGCCGTCATCACCGGACATGATGGTGAAATCCGGTCCGCAGCATTTTCTTGTTTTTCGCATATTTTCAAGATTACCCGTGGCTTCTTTGACCGTATTGACATTATCATAGGCTTCATTTAAAAGCGCCAGATCTTCGGGCAACAACTGCGCACCGGTTCTGCCCGGGATGACATAGGGAATAATCTCGATACCCGGAGCCGCTTCGGCCACCGGGGCGACATATTCTTTGCGGATTTCAAGAGAGCTGGGTCCGTTGTAGTAAGGATCCACGAGAAGAACCGCATCCGCACCTGCTGCCACCGCATGTTTTGTGCCTTCCAGAGACTCTTTGGTGTTATTGCTTCCGGCACCTGCAATACAAAGGCATTTATCCTTTGTTTTCTCTGCGACGGTTTCAATGACGCGATTATGTTCATCCCAGGTCAATACAGGGCTTTCACCCGTAGTCCCCACAGCCAGTATTCCTGAAATTCCATTCTTGATCTGGAAATCTGATAGTCTGATTAAACCTTCATAGTCGACGGCATCGTTTTTAAACGGCGTAATAATTGCTGTGAAGCATCCTGAGATCATAACATCCCCCTTTTTATTTAAATGACGTCATCTTTTTTGAAAAAACAGGTGCAGTGAGTTACTAATAAATAAAAAAATTAGAGAAGGTGAGGGGTTATGTCAAGTGAAAAGTATTCAATTTTCGGAAATAACAAAATAAACTCTTGCGGAATTTGTAGAAAGTGAATGATACGGGTCAATATCAATCTTGCAACGGGCGATACACCTATGGATTGACAATGCGGACTGTATCAGACCCTTGAAATGCATTCGCTTTGACCGGACTCATGATAGGATTCAGATTAAGGTCACAAAATCGAATGCTTTCAAGGGTCTCGAATATAAAATTCATTCTATCGCGCCATTACCGCATCCCGGTACCTCTTCCAAAAACATCTCGTCCTTTAAGCGGATTATAGAGCTTTGTAATTGCGAACTTCATAACATCGATACTTTTCATCTCCAAGATGATATTAAACAAAGTGTCCTCGCCGCCTTCCGGTAGACGACACTCATTTGAATCATCAAAGGCTAAATCTTTAAATCCCTTTGCAAGCTTCTTTTTATCTTTTTCGGTCATTCCTACTTGAATGGCCTTTTTGCCATCTATTTCGGTAACCTGGTCTGCCAAACCTGCATCTTCAATCTTCTTGAATTTGTCATCATCCAAAAAGATGTTAATATAACAATCCGCCATGAGAACCTCCTGTTGAAAAAAGTTATAAGTATAAAATAATTAACATATTTTCTTAACACACAATATATGCTCAGGCCAATCTTTCTATTATGGATGGTAATAATTTGTCAATAGTTTTGTCCCGTTTAGTGCAGGTTATTTTTTTGCTTGACAACCCAAAAGCACTACCATACTAATTTCAAAATTAAAGCATTTTCAATCTATAGATGCTGTTGCGCATGCTATTGGTAAAACGAAGACCTATTTAAGGATATAATTATGCCTAAAGCAAAAAACGTTGAAGAATATATCGCTCGCCAACAAGCTGCCGTTGCTGCAAATAAAGACTGCGGCACTTCCCATTACAATCTTGCAATCGGCTTTTTGGGACTTAAAAAATACGATGAAGCTGAAGAGGAACTATTTGCCGCAATCGAATGTAGTCCGACTCTTGCTGAGGCCTATGTACAATTGGGAGGCATCCGTCTCCACCGGGGAGACCTGGAAGGCTGTCTTCATTTCAATAAGCGAGCGGTTCAGTCAAGAGCAGGGTTTGCCGAAGGGTATGGGAATATTGGATTTGTACAACTTCAATTGGGTAATATTGAGGAAGCGATTCCTGCCCTTGAAAAAGCGATTCGATGGAATCCCAAATTCTTGCAGGCTTATGCTACATTGGCAAATGCCTATCTGATGAAAGGGATGGTCGATGAAAGCATCGAGACCGGTCTCAAAGTCATAGATCTCGCGCCGGACTTTGCCGTAGGACATAACAACCTGGGGATTGCCTATCTTGAGAAAGGATTACATGACCTGGCGATAAAACACATCGATCAAGCGATGGAACTCGGTTATGAAGTGGCGCCTGAAATTTTGAATGAGATCAAGAAGTACAGATAAAAATCAGCAGAAAATACGTGTTCACGAGGAAGCACAGCCCGTGAACACGTATCATCCGAAAAAACCCGCATGCCGCGATTCAGCTATTTCTTATCCAACATAAAAAATCCTGTTCAAAAGGAAAATCCCATATGGCAGGCACCGATTCCCCTTAGCCGCACTCAATCCGCCGGAACATTTGTATCAAACACAGGCATGTCCATCCATCACGGCGACTGCTTTTTAGCCGCGAGAGATTTCCTGGAAAAAGACCAATATGCGGTTATTACACAAGCGGTCTCCCAACACTTCCACCGACAGATTCCAGTTAAAGAAATAGACGAGGTCAGAATCATTCTTGACAAACACGGCGCATTTTATCATCCGGCCAAAATCGAAGCGGTTCTGGAAGACGTGCAGATCTCCTTTGTTCTCAACATTGCGGTTACGGAAATCGGCAAACAATGCGCACAAAGGGAGTACCGGATTTTAGAAATGCTCAACGCGGAGGCCTCTGATTCGTTTATTCCCGATGTATACGCCCAGGGGAGCGTTATAACAAAAATGGATCAAGTTGAAACCCGGATGTTTTTAGCCGAATGGTTTGAGGGGTTCCACGAATTTCATCTTTCCCGTGATCCCTCGGATGGAACGGTCAAGATTATTGTATGGGATAATGATCGCGGGAACTTTTTCCTGACCAACCATCAAACCATGCAACTTTATCGCAACGCCTCGAAGATATTAACCTATTATTACAACATCGAAACTTTTGAGCAGATTTTTTCGTGGCATCATGCCGCCGGTGATTTTGTGCTGAAATCTCATCAAGAGGATGTCGAGGTAAAGCTCGTTACGGTGAGACAATACAGATCCATGTTCAAGAAGAATATTCATCCTGAACATAGGACCCCGGATGCCGAAATGATATTGGAAGCGCTGATGGTTTTTTTTATGAATATGGCGATTAAAATGCGCATCGACCGGCTGGACGGCGTCGGAGAAATGGCATGGGCTGATAAAATTGCGCCCATGGGAATACTGAAGGGCTTTTTTGAAGGATTGGCCCTGAAACCGCCGGTCGATGGGTTCGAAACCCCTTTGGATGAGTGCTTTCTGCAACATCTTTTGGCTTGCAGCGCGGCGGATTTTTCGGATATGAATCACGCCATTGTTCGAGGATATCCTTCACAGGCTTCAGAGGTTCCGGTCATCAGGCGGCATCTCGCGAGGCATATCGAAGATCTATACAATGCTGCCAGACAATTAGAGAAAGTTTAACATCTTAACGCCAAAATAAAATGATGTTCAACGGTTTGAAACCCTGCTTTTTTATTGACAAGCTTTAATATTGATTCTATATGATTTTTCTGTATGTCCTGCACCTCATATATAAGGGTATTGAATAATATTAATATAAAAAATAGAAAAAATAACGAGAGGAGGTGACTGTTGCTGCCCTGAAAGGGGACGGTGAATTTTACTATTGGCAGATTGGTTAATTTTTAAATAGAATGGAGGTAATACAATGGCAAAACATAAAACCCCTTTGCTGGACCAGCTTGAAAGCGGGCCATGGCCGAGTTTCGTCTCTGATCTAAAGCAGGAGATCGATTCGAGGGCAAAAAATGAAAAGGGTGTAGAATTCCAAATCCCCCAGGATGTTTGTGAAGACCTTCTGGGCATTCTCGAACTGTCATATAAACATGGTAGAACCCACTGGAAGCATGGCGGCATTGTTGGTGTGTTCGGCTATGGCGGGGGTGTTATCGGCAGGTATTGCGACCAGCCTGAAATGTTTCCTGGCGTTGCCCACTTTCATACCATGCGTGTGTCCCAGCCTGCAGGTAAATTCTATACGGCCAAATACCTAAAAGATCTTTGCGACCTCTGGGAAAGGCGCGGCAGTGGTCTTACCAATATGCACGGTTCCACCGGTGATATCATATTCCTCGGGACAACAACACCTCAACTGGAAGAAATCTTCTGGGAATTGGGCCATAATCTACATCAGGATCTGGGCGGTTCCGGTTCAAACCTGAGAACCCCTTCCGACTGTGTGGGGCAGGCGCGCTGCGAATGGGCGTGTTACGACACGCAGGCCCTCTGCCATGATCTCACTGTTGAATATCAGGACGAACTCCATCGTCCGGCGTTTCCGTATAAGTTTAAATTTAAATTTGACGGGTGCCCCAACTGTTGTGTGGCATCCATTGCTCGGTCAGACCTATCCTTTATCGGCACCTGGCGGGATGATATTCGAATCGACCAGGAAGCGGTTGCTGCCTATATGGGTGGAGAACTGCCGCCCAATGGTGGCGCCCATGCCGGCCGTGACTGGGGACCGTTTGACATCCAAAAAGAGGTGCTCGACCTTTGTCCCACCAAGTGCATGTGGTTAGAAGACAAAAAGTTGAAGATAGACAATCGAGAGTGCACCAGATGCATGCACTGCATCAATGTCATGCCAAGAGCCTTGAGAATAGGTAATGATCGAGGATGTTCAATCTTCGCAGGGGCAAAAGCGCCGATCCTTGACGGGGCTCAAATGGGTTCTCTCATTGTTCCTTTTATTAAGGTGGAAGAGCCTTATGATGAAATTAAAGAGACAGTTATTGAGCCTATCTGGGACTGGTGGATGGAAGAAGGAAAGAACCGTGAACGGCTCGGCGAGCTGATGAAACGACAAGGATTCCAGAAGCTTCTCGAAGTAACGGGTTTTAAACCAGATCCGCGAATGGTTCAGGAACCGCGCCACAATCCGTACATCTTCTGGAAAGAAGATGAAGTTGAAGGTGGTTTCAAACGTGATATCAACGAATTCAGAAAATTCCATCAAAGATAGGGGGTAAAGACCATGGCATTTGTATCTTCAGGTTATGATCCTAAAAAACCGATGGAAAACAGAATAACAGACATCGGTCCAAGACATTTTGAAGAATTCTATCCGCCTGTAGTTAAAAAGAATAAAGGTAAATGGCTGTATCATGAGATCCTGGCACCCGGTGTTCTGGTCCATGTTTCCGAAAGCGGTGATGAACTTTATACGGTAAGAGTTGGCGGTTGCCGGTTCATGAGCGTAACCCATATCCGTGAAATTTGTGAGATTGCTGAAAAGTACTGTGACGGATATTTGAGGTTTACCACCCGTAACAATATCGAATTTTTGGTGTCCAGCAAAGACAAGGTCGAGCCCTTGAAAAAGGACCTTGCAAGTCGCAAGTTTGCCGGCGGCAGTTATAAATTCCCCATGGGCGGTACGGGCGCCGGTGTTACCAACATCGTCCATACCCAGGGTTGGATTCACTGCCATACACCGGCCACGGATGCATCCGGTCCGGTCAAGGCGACCATGGACGTGCTGTTTGACGATTTTCAGGATATGCGGCTTCCGGCCCAGCTTCGTGTATCCCTGGCATGCTGTCTGAACATGTGCGGTGCGGTTCATTGTTCGGACATCGCCATCTTGGGGTATCACCGTAAACCGCCCATGCTCGATCATGAGTATCTGGACAAAATGTGTGAAATTCCATTGGCCATTGCAGCGTGTCCCACGGCAGCTATCAAGCCGTCAAAGATGGAGCTTGCCGGTGGCGCCAAGGTGAACAGTGTTTCGGTGAATGAAGAACGATGCATGTTCTGCGGAAACTGTTACACCATGTGTCCGGCCATGCCGCTGGCCGATGATGTGGGCGACGGTATCGTGATCATGGCTGGTGGAAAAGTGTCCAACCGGATTTCCGCACCCAAGTTTTCCAAGGTGGTGGTGGCATTTTTGCCCAATGAGGCGCCGCGCTGGCCTTCGACCACGGCAGTCATTAAAAAAATAGTAGATGCCTATTCCAAAGGAGGCAACAAATATGAGCGGTTAGGTGAGTGGGCGGAACGGATCGGATGGGAAAGATTTTTTGAAAAATGCGAACTTGAATTTACCCATCACCTTATCGATGATTTCCGTGATCCGGCCTATTATACCTGGCGCCAGACCTCACAATTTAAGTTCTAATCGTTGTCATTACAAAGGGGAGGCAAACATTGCCTCCCCTTCTCGAAAAAGAGAGGCTGAATAATGGAATACGAAGAGGCAAAACAGAAAATCATCGATGGATTGACAAAGAAGCAAAAAGTAAAATCCAAATTTTACTTTAACGACTTGGCGAAAATTCTTGAATCAAAACCCAGAGATGCCAAAAAGCTGATTAACCAGATGGTGGTGGAAGGCGTGCTCGAATACTGGTCCAGCGGAAGCACATCCATGTACGGGCTCAAAGGCACCGGCAAACAGGCCCATGCCGAGCACGAAGATTAACACCGATAGTCTTTCGTTTGAATTTGTCGCACCGGAACACGTTTTATTTATAAGCCCTTTATGCAGCAGGAAGATATGGATTTCCCCCGAATTTTAATTTCAGCCTTGCGGGGAGGAGCGGGGAAAACCATCGTATCCATTGGAATGACCGCTGCATGGAGAGCATCGGGCAAACAGGTTACACCCTTTAAAAAAGGACCGGACTATATTGATGCCGGCTGGCTTTCCCTTGCGGCCGGCCGGCCCTGTTACAACCTCGACACCTTCCTGGTTCAAACACCGCGCATTCTTCAGTCATTTTATTCCCATTCCTCAAAAGACGGTATCTCGGTTATCGAGGGGAACCGCGGATTATACGACGGTATTGATATCCAGGGGAGTACCAGCACTGCCGAGCTGGCCAAGCTTCTTAGATCGCCCGTCGTGCTTTGTATCGACTGTACAAAATCCACCCGGACCATGGCGGCGGCTGTTCTGGGCTGCATGACGTTCGATCCGGATGTCGCCATAAAAGGGGTTATCCTGAATCGGGTGGCGGGTTCCCGGCATGAAAATGTCCTTCGGAAAAATATCGAACAATACTGTCATATTCCCGTGATAGGCGCGATTCCGAAACTCGATGGGGAAAAATTTCCGGAACGGCATTTGGGACTGGTTCCGACTCAGGAACACGGTTGTGCCATGGATGCGGTCGATGATGCCGCCCGAATCGCCGCCCGTTATCTGGATCTCGACGCTCTGGCCGAGATTTCTTTCAACGCCCCGGCGCTACCTGTGCCGGGTGGCCCGTTGAAGAAGATCCGGCACGAAGCGCACATTCAGGACGGCGCTCCGGATGATGGAAAATCCTGGTCCAACTCCGGACGGCATCCAAAACCAAAAATCGGGATCATCAGAGATTCCGCATTTCAATTCTATTACCCGGAAAATATCGAAGCCCTTCAGGCGGCAGGGGCGGAAACTGTGGTCATCAGCCCTTTTACATCCGATAATATTCCGCCGGTGGATGCCATGTATATCGGCGGCGGATTTCCCGAAACCCATGCCCATGAATTGTCAAACAATATAAGCTTCAGAAAGCAATTAAAGGAGTTGGCACATGAGGGGCTTCCGATCTACGCGGAATGCGGTGGTCTGATGTATCTTGGTGAGGAACTTGTTCTGGAAGAAAGGTCATACCCCATGGCGAGTGTTCTTCCGGTAGTATTCGGATTTTTCAAAAAACCCCAGGGTCACGGCTACACCATTGTCACGGTGGACCAAACAAATCCCTATTTTGACATCGGAACGGAAATCCGAGGTCATGAATTTCACTATTCAAAGGTTTTAAAATGGCGTGGGAAAGATAATGATCTGGCCTTTGCCATGAAACGCGGGAACGGGTTTTTAAATAAACGTGACGGGGTTTGTTATAAAAACGTTTTGGCGACTTATACGCATATCCATGCCCTCGGTACGACTTCCTGGGCCGGCGCACTGGTCCGCAATGCAATGGCCTATAAGATTAGCCGTTCAGGGCTAAGATCCCCATCAATTCCTGGCCGGTGAACCCGAAACATGCGAATGCCGCTTAAAAAGGAAAAAAGGGGTAGCCATCCTATAAATGACTACCCCTTTATTTTTTTTAATTGTGAACTACTCTTTCTCGTCTTCACCGCCGTGGCACTGTTTGCAGCTTAATGGGGCAAATCCCTTATCCTTTGGTTTCAACTTCATTTTCTTGTCATAATTGCGGTGGCATTTCCGGCAATCATCATGCACTGCATTGGCCTGATATTCGAGCTTTTGCTTTTTTGTAAGTCCTCTTGCCTCTTTCCCTCGAATATAACCGGGCTTTTTGTGGCAGGCGATACAAGCTTGGACCTCATCGCCTTCTTTGAGATTCGTTAAAGGCTTATTGTTCTTGTCGTGGTGGCATGTCCCGCATCCGTTTTTGAAAAATTCCGGATACTTCGCTGCATATTCCTTGGTGTGTTTCTTGTGGGTAAACGTTACGATACCCTTGGTGTGTTTGGCATATGCCTTGTCATTCATCTTTATGACGTCTTTGAACTCTTTGCTGGCATAGAGGACGTTGACGCTCAAGAAAGTTGCGATGACAGTAACGATAACAATTGCCCAGGATCTTTTGATCATAACCACTTGCCTCCCCTTTTGCGCTTTATTTGATTTATGACAAACAAAATATGGGAGTCTCTATCAAGCAGAAATTTATCTGTCAATATTAAAAATAGATAACTCCACATGACTGCAGATGAACAAAAATATTATTATTTTAATTTGTGTTTATTCGTGTTCATCCTTGATTTCCTTATTCATCTTTCTTCTTTTTTCTTTTCTCTATTAGATGACTCCCTCTCGTCGTCTTCCGATGATTTCTTTTTTCCAAATATTTTGGCGCCGACAATGCTGACTTCATAAAGCACCATTAAAGGCACTGCCATCATAATTTGGGTAGCGACATCCGGCGGCGTCAAAATGGCAGAGACGGTGAAAATTATGAGGATGGCATATTTCCTCTTTTTCTTTAAAAGGTCAACGGAAACGATGCCCATTCTTGCAAAAAAGGTAATAATTAAAGGAAGTTCAAAAACCAGGCCAAACGCGAGCAACATCTTTGTGGAAAAGCTCAGATATTCCCGCATGGACGGTAAGGGACGTATGGTATCAGAGGCAAATCCTAAAAAAAACTTAAAACCGAAAGGGAATACGATAAAATAGCCGAAAAATGCGCCGCCGACAAAAAAGAGAGTGGAAAGGGCGACAATAGGGAACAGTAAACGTTTCTCCTTGTCATACAGTCCCGGAGCGACAAACTTCCAGAATTGATAAAAGATCACGGGTGTGGACAGAATAATTCCCGAGATGAATGCAACTTTCAAATAAGTAAAAAAAGCTTCGGGAAGACCGGTGAATATCAGCTTGTCGCCGGATGGCATGACTCTGATCAACGGATGGGTCAAGATTTCAAACAGTTTTTCCTTAAAACCGTATGACAGAACAAAACCGACGCCGATTGCGATAAAACAGATAATCAACCGTTTTCTGAGTTCTTCAAGATGGGCGCTGAAGGGGATTTTATCTTGATCATCCATCATGTTTTAAATCGTCTGATGTTTCTTCTTTGATTTCCTTTTGGGGTTCTTTTTTTTCAGATTCGTCACCAACCTTTAGATCTTCAGGTTTGGTGCTCTCATCGATATCAATCGCATCTTTCTTTAGGTCTTCAGGTTTGGTGTCCACATCGACATCAATCGCATCCTTGATCTCGTCGCTCATGTTGTGAAAAGTTCTTTTGATGTCTTTGAGTTCAGAGTCGATTTCCAAAGAATCTTTTAATTCCGAGGTGGCCTTCTTAAATTCAGCAAACGCGCGCCCTAAAGATTTTGCTAGGTCCGGCAATTTTTTCGGCCCGATAACAATCAATGCGATGGCAAGGATCAATAACAATTCAGGCATACCGATGCCAAACATAATAACTCCTTAACGATAAAGAAAAATGAAATAAAAACTTAACGCATACAACAAACAAGTATTAATAATTTTTTTGCCCAAAAGAGTCAAGCACAACCCTCAATCGATCAGAGATTGTCCGGTTTCAGTATCAAAAAATAAAGTGAGCCGAATTCCTGCATATGACCGGCCGCAATTTCAGCATAAGGGCCATTTCCCCAAAATATATCTGCGCGGCCCGGGCCGCGAATAGCGCCCCCGGTATCCTGGTTCAATACAAATCGTGACAAGACCGTCCATTTACGAATGGTTCCATCGCCACTAATCAAGGGTTTTTTGGTTTCAATGAAGGCCAAAGCCCCGGGAGGAAACAGACGGCGATCCAAAGCAATGGATCGTCCCGGAGTTAATTCAACTTCCAGACAACCTATAGGGCCGATTTGTTCGATTTTAAAGAACACGTAACTTGGATTATAATTCAGGATCGCCTCAATCTCTTGAGGATGATAATGCAAATAATAACGAATTTTTTGCATGGATATCTCTTCAAGGGGTATTTTCCCTTCGTCCACAAGGAGTTTGCCGATACTCCGGTAAGGCTGGCCGTTGGTGGCATGATAATGCACATTTAAGGTTTTGCCATTATCGAGATAAATTTTTCCCGAACCTTGAATCTGTAAAAAGAAAAGGTCTATAGGGTCTTTAACCCAGGCGATGACTTTAGCTTTGCCTTCCAGAAATCCCTCGTTTTCGATCTCCTTTCGGTCGTAGTAAGGTACAAGTCTGTGGTTCGTATATCTGCCGATAATGGTTTTGCCCTGGAATTCCGGAGAAAAAAGAGAAAGATCAACCGTCGTCAAATCGTCAGGACGAGTATAGATCGGGAATTTGTATGTCGCATCCTTTTCGAGGCTTCCTTCTAAAACTGGTTCGTAATATCCGGTGAAAAGAACCTGTTTCGAGCTATCACCGCCGATACTGGTGTAAACCAGATAGTTATCCCTGATGTATCTCATCAGCCGGTCTTCCAAGGGTTTTGTTCGAACAACGTCAAGAAAGTGCTTAAGAGATCGAATCATGTGGGATGTATTAAAGACATCTTGTCCAAACCTGAATTCTATCGTGGGAGGAATCCGATTTAGATAAAAAATGCTTTGCTCAATGCAGTTCTCCAAGCCGTCATAGTCCATGTCATCTAAAAAATCCGGATACCTGGAAGGATCAATTCTTATCAGCGCGGTTTTTTTTATCTCGAGTGGTCTTTCCTTAAAGAGGGTACAACCGGCAAAGCCTAGGAAAAGCAAAACAAATAATAGAAAAATCGAGATATTTTTTTTATAATATTTCGGTTTCATTTATAATCTAGATGTCAAACGGCTTATAATAAAGAAAAAAATGCCCACGAAAAACAATAAAAGGTACAGCTGCATGGTCACAATATATTGGAGAATTAAGTGGAGGAAGCCCGGTGAAATTCCTTCAATCCAATTGAGTCGGCTTTTACCGACAACATCCATGATCGTTATGTTTTTCCAGACTATTGTCCCACCGGATCTAATAAATCCTGCCAGAGCCTGATAACCGAGCAAAAGCCCGCTGCAAAACCACGACAGCAGACCGGCAATTGTATATTTTGACATAATCGATTCCTTTCCGTCATTCGATTTCGTCCTTTTATTCGGGTTTTTCCCTCACGAACACCCCGCTTTTTCCACCTGATTTTTCAAGAAGACATATATCGGAAATAATCATTTCACGATCATAGGATTTACACATGTCGTAGATGGTCAGTCCGGCGATGGATACCGCCGTCAAGGCTTCCATTTCAACACCAGTTTGGTCGATGATCCGAACCGTCGACTCGATCCTGATGATATTTTTTGTTTTGTCAGGGAAAAAGTCGATGGAAATATGGCTAATGTTCAATGGATGGCACATGGGGATCAAACCGGACGTTTTTTTTGCAGCCATGATGCCGGCAATTCGGGCGGTTTCAAGGACGTTCCCTTTGGCGGTTGCCCGGTTCATGATTTTTTCAAGCGTGTCTGAATTCATAGAGACAATCCCTTGGGCAACGGCAATGCGAAGGGTTGGTTTTTTTTCGGTGACATCGACCATTCTCACGCGTCCCTGTGTGTCGATGTGGGTAAAGTCAGACATAACAGTCACCTCGTATTCGCTGCTGGGATCTATTATACAAAAAATTCTTTCTTTTGGGTGACGCTTGTTTTAACGGCATTCAATGTATCATTCAACACGGCGATAACATTTTCGCGAACATCGCCGGCAACAACCAGAAGCATAGCATCCTCCCCTATGGACAGACGCCTGTTATCGGCGATTTCGACGAGGATCTCTATGATCCCAGGTTGCTGTTTATAGGTATTGATCACTTGATGGAGTTTTTCATGATCCACAACGATCGTCAGGCCTGAAACCTGGCGGCCGTCGCGTGATGTACCGCGGACAATGCCGTTATGGCACAGGATCATTCCGATCCGGTGATAATCGGGATGTTTTTTAATGGTATTGATCATATGGATTAGATTCATTGATGCCCTCGAGGATATCGGATAATCTTTCTTCGGCCCTGGCCAGATCGTCCGGTGTGTTGATATTCGAAAAAGAAGCCAGATCAGGATCGACGGATCGTAAAATATTTTCAGAAATTTTCTTAACGCGAACTTGGTGAAATATTTGCTGGATTTTAAATGATTTTTTAAGAAGTTGTTCTTCTATGGGTTTAAAGCATTGTTTTGAGTAGATGGCGCAAAGCGGTTCGAAACCTTGTGAGGTTTCAGGGATAACAATGTCAATACCCGGTTCAAGACCGTCAAGAAGAATTTCTATCAATTCTTTTTTGAGAAAAGGACTATCGCAGGCGGTGAAAAAAGCATACGGTGTTGGAACATAAAAAAGACCCGTGTGTATGCCGGTTAAGGCGCTGCGAATCGGAAAAATATCGGTAACGATATCAAAATCCCACGCCATATATTGGAAGGGATCGTTGGTTACCAATATAATGTTATCAAATAAATTTGTAAAGACTTCATGAATACGGTCAAGGATGCGTTTCCCGGCAACCGGAATCAATGCCTTGTTCCTTCCGGAAAAACGCGAATTACGCCCACCGGCCAGTATCACACCTGTACAGTTGTTTTTCATGTATATCCCGATCTAAAGCGCTTAATTTTCGAAAAGCTGAATGCTTGCAAGATAATGACGATTTATTACACAATAGAAAAATTACGGCGCAAAATCAAGGCGATTTCCAAAGATGTGATGATATCTGGTGAAATAAAATGTCATATTCATCTTGATCTTGGATATGCGGATGATGTAAAAATGAGAGTCGATTGACTTTTTACGAAACCGTGACGTCAGAGTGAAGCAGGGGAACACACCCAGTGAATACGTATATTTCAGCCATGATATCGGAGCGACACCATGAATAAAAAAAATGTTATCCTGGATGCATCGGATATCCGACGTAAACTGACCCGGATAACCCATGAGATCCTCGAAGTTCACAAAGAGATCGATACGTTAACGCTTATCGGGATTCAAACCCGGGGGGTATATCTGGCGGAGCGAATCAAGTCCCGGATTAAGGACATCGAGGGGATTGAGATTCCCATCGGTCAAATGGACATCACGCTCTACAGGGATGATTGGACCCGGATCGGGCCTCACCCCCTGGTGAAAACGACGAATATTTCTTTCTCGGTGGATAAAAGACAGATTATTTTGGTGGATGATGTGCTGTTTACCGGCCGAACGATTCGAGCGGGGATGGATGCGGTCATAGATTTTGGAAGACCCGATCGTATTGAACTCGCCGTTCTGGTCGATCGCGGCCACAGGGAACTGCCGATTCAAGCCAATTATGTCGGAAAGTTTGTTGAAACAAAACGATCGGAAACGGTGAATGTGTTGTTAAAAGAATATGACGGAGAGGATAAAGTAGTTATAGAATAATCGGAGAGACCTTTGGAAAATGCTCAAAAACATAAAGCAGGCGCGCCGAAAAAAATCAACATCGGCATTCTTAGCGTTTCAAGCACCCGCTCTCTGACAGAGGATAAAAGCGGCCGGTGGATCGGTCAAAGAGCGAAAAAGGAAGGGCATGATGTTGTTCTGCACCGCATGGTTCCCGACGATGCAGAGATCATCGCCCAAACGGTACATGAGATTATTGATAGCGGCAATGCTCAAGTTATCCTGCTTACCGGTGGAACAGGCATCAGCCGAAAAGATGTAACAATCGAAGCTGTCCGGCCGTTTTTCACAAAAGAGTTGACGGCATTTGGCGCTCTTTTTGCTCAGTTGAGCTTTGAAGCGATCGATTCCGCTGCTCTTTTATCCCGTGCAACAGCCGGTTTGATCGGAAATACCGTGCTTTTTTGTATTCCCGGCAGCCTCAAGGCCTGTAAACTTGCCTGCAAAGTCCTGATTTTTCCTGAACTCGGGCATCTTTTGAAGCATGTTCAGGAGGGCTGACGTGTTACATTTTATTTGGTCTTGATCCTCAATAAGCCGAAAACAGGAAAGAGAAAATAGGAAATAGGAAAGAGGATAAGGGAAACCACGGATAGACGCGAATAAACACAAATTATAATATTACCCAGGTTAAGCGGTTCAGGGTTCACGGTTCAGCAATAAGCTGTAACTGAATATTTTTATAACCTTGAACGTTGAACCCGGAACCCCTCAAGGAGTAATATTTATGTTCATTTGCGTCCATTTGCGGTTATCTATTTTCTAATTCCTCTTTCCTTTTTTCTTTAAAAAGGTGTATCCACGATTGGAAACGGGCTGCTTTTTCAGGGCCGAAGCGGCAAAGCGCGTTTAAAATATCTTCCACGGATTTTTCATCGCCGTCTGTTTTCCCGTTTTTAGAATAGAATTTGTCTGCATAACAGATAATCTGTTCTTCAATGGATATGGGAACCATATCCCTTTGGGGAAGGGGGAGATGATATCGCCTGATTTCCTCGGATGAAATGCCGACGCCGACATGCCGTTCACAAACCAGTCCATGGATCGGCAGCCCTATATCATCCAGGATCTTTCTTCCCAAATAACCATGGCAGACGTAAGGGTGTTTCCCTGTGCACCCGAGCTCGGGGGTATTGGTTTCATAGATCCCGATGTCGTGCAGCATGGCAGCTTCTTTGATAAAATTAAGGTTCGG
>Ga0210077_1000196_pt1 | contig 26614 bp, 28 predicted proteins | sample RushMan_CattailN_5_FD_185556 | JGI IMG/M metagenome (GOLD analysis project Ga0210077, IMG submission 185556) | Wetland microbial communities from San Francisco Bay, California, USA, that impact long-term carbon sequestration -... | ecosystem: Environmental > Aquatic > Marine > Wetlands ... | reverse complement strand
GCGCGTGCAGGCGCCGCCCGCAGGCTACGGCAACCGCCGTTACACCGAGCTCGAGTACCAGGCGATTCTCGCCAACGCCTCGATCGGCATCGCGTTCACCCGCGAGCGCAAGTTCTCGCTCTGCAATCCGAAATTCGAGGAAATGCTGGGCTGGGGACCGGGCGAGCTGACCGGCCAGCCGGGCGAGGTGATCTACACCAGCGCCGAGAGCTACGCCGAGCTGGGACGGATCGCGGTGCCCGTGCTGCGGGAAGGAAAGCAGCTCGATCTGGAGTGGGAGTTCAAGCGCAAGGACGGCTCGACCCTCCTTTGCCGGGTCGTCGCGAAAGCGATCAATCCCACCCAGACGCAGGCCGGCACGATATGGATCGCCGAGGACATCACCGAGCGCAAGCGCCACAGCAACGAGGTCGACAGGCTGCTGCGCGAGCAGGAGGCGATCCTCAGCAGCGCATCGATCGGGATCGTGTTCATCAAGGACCGCCGCATCGTGCGCTGCAACCGGCGCTACGAAGAGATGTACGGTTACGGCCCCGGCGAAATGGACGGCCAGTCGACCAGCATTCTGTACGGCGACGAGCAGGCCTTCCTTGCCGACGGGAAAACCTACGATACGCTCGCGGCGGGGCAGACTTCGCGGCGCATCGGGCTGCGGCGGCAGAAGGACGGGTCCACGTTCTGGACGCGCGTCGACGGGCGCGCCGTGGAGCCCGGTCATCCCGAGAAGGGCTCGGTCTGGACCGTCGAGGACATCACCGAGCAGCTGCGGGCCGAGGAAGCGCTGGAGCGCCTTCTCGCCGAGCAGCAGCTGATCCTCGACAACGCCACGATCGGCATCTCGTTCGTCAAGAACCGGGCCTACCAGCGCTGCAACCCGCGCTTCGAGGAGATGTTCGGATACGGGCCGGGGGAGATGATCGGCCTGAGCACCGAGACGATCTTCCTCGGCGCCGAGGATTTCGAGAAGGTGGGAACGAAGTACTACGAGATCCTGGCGCGCGGCGAGCCTTCGATCGACGAGCGCCGGCTCAGGCGCCGCGACGGCACGCTTTTCTGGTGCAAGATCGTCGGGCGCGCGATCAACCCCGCCCGACCGCACGACGGCACGATCTGGATCTACGACGACGTCAGCGCGGAGCACGCCGCCCGCGAGTCCCTCGAGCAGGCCGTTTCCCAGCGCACCGCCCAGCTGGCGGACGCCAATCGCAAGCTCGAGGAGGAGATCGCGGAGCGCAAGCAGGCCGAGAAGCGCGCGCAGCACCTGGCCGACCACGACGCCCTCACCGGCCTGCCCAACCGGCGCCTGCTCGAGGACCGCCTGACGCAGGCGCTGGCGCTCAGCTACCGCAACCGCGAGCAGACCGCGGTGATGTTCGTCGACCTGGACCGCTTCAAGACCATCAACGACTCGCTCGGCCACGCCACCGGCGACGTGCTGCTGAAGGAAGTCGCCGGGCGCCTGGTCGCCCAGCTGCGCGACGGCGACACGATCTGCCGCATCGGCGGCGACGAATTCGTGGTCGTGCTGCCGGAGATCAAGCGGGCGACCGACGCCGCGCACGTGGCGCAGAAGGTGATCGAGCAGCTGTCGCTGCCGACCGCGATCGAAGGCCGCGAGCTGCACGTCACCCCCTCGATCGGCATCAGCGTGTTCCCCGAGGACGGGCGCGACGCCGAAACGCTGATCCGCAACGCCGACGCGGCGATGTACCACGCCAAGGAGATGGGGCGCGCGAACTATCAGTTCTTCACCGACCAGATGAACCTGTCGGCCTCGCGCCGGCTGGCGCTGGAGAACGACCTGCGCCGCGCGCTGCAGAAAGGCGAGCTGCGGGTGCACTATCAGCCGATCATCGAGCTGAAGGGGGGCTGCGTCGCCGGGCACGAGGCGCTGGTGCGCTGGCAGCATCCCTCGCGCGGGCTGGTGCTGCCGTCGGAATTCATCCAGGTCGCGGAGGACACCGGCCTGATCCTCAAGATCGGCGAGTGGGTGCTGCGCGAGGCCTGCCGCTGGACGACCTTCATCGGCATCGACCGGGGTCTGCAGGTGTCGGTCAACCTCTCGGCGCGCCAGTTCGCCGACCCCAGGCTGGTCGAGACGGTGGCGCGCGTGCTCGCCGAGACCGGACTGCCGGCGAACCTGCTCGAGCTCGAAATCACGGAGTCGGCGGTGATGCAGCACACCGACGTCACGGCCGTGACCTTCGCCAAGCTCAAGCAGCTCGGGGTGTCGATCGCGATCGACGATTTCGGCACCGGTTATTCGAGCCTTGCCTACCTCAAGCGCTTTTCGGTCGACCGGCTCAAGATCGACCGCTCGTTCATCACCGACGTTCCCGGCGACAAGGACCACAAGGCGATCGTCGCCGCGGTGGTGGCGCTCTCGCACGCGCTGGGCCTGAAGGTGGTGGCCGAGGGGGTCGAAAACGAGGCGCAGATGGAGTTCCTGCAAATCTGCCGCTGCGACTACCTGCAGGGTTTCCTCGCCGGGCATCCGGTGGACGCGGACACGGCGGCGAAAGAATACGTCTGAACAAGCCGCCTCTGCATTTCGCGCACGCGAACGGGTTCCCCGCGCCGTGCTACGGCGAGCTGCTCGAGGCGCTGGGCCGGCGCTACCGCGTCGGCTGGATCGAGGCGATCGGCACCGATCCGCGTTACCCCGTCACCGAGGGCTGGCCGCACCTGGTGGAGCAGCTGATCGACGCGCTGGAGCGCGGCTACGGCGGTACGCCGGTGCTCGGCGTCGGGCACTCGCTGGGCGGCTACCTCAACTACCTCGCCGCGGCGAGGCGGCCCGAGCTGTTCAGCGCCGTCATCCTGCTCGATGCGCCGATCATCGGCGCCCTGCGCGGGCGCATGCTCGGCGCCACCAAGCGCCTCGGCATCGTCGACCGGGTGACGCCCGCCGGCGCGACGCGCGACAGGCGCAGCCACTGGAGCAGCCGCGAGGAGGCCAAACGCCACTTCCGCAGCCGGCGCCTGTTCCGTCACTTCACGGAAGCCTGCCTGGACGATTACGTGCGCCACGGCCTGGTGCGCTCGGGCGGCGCGCTTAGGCTTCGCATCGACCCGAAGTTCGAATACGAGATTTACCGCACCATCCCGCACGACATGAGCCGCCGCGTGCATACGCTGCGGGTGCCGGCGGGATTCGTCGGCGGCGAGGATTCGGACGTCGTGCGGCGCACCGGGCTCGCCGCGACGCGCCGCCGCTTCGTGCTGCGCAAAGTGCCCGGCGGGCACCTGTTCCCGTTCGAGCACCCGGCCGCGGCCGCCGCGGCGGTGATCGAGCTCGCCGAGGTGCTTGCCGGTTGAGGCCTCAGATCATGTGATCGCGCCGGCGCTCGATCCTGTCCTCGAGCGCCTTGATGGTGAGCGCGACGCCCGCCAGGTCCGGGTCGACGGCGAGCGCGCGCCGGAACCAGGCAAGCGCCTGCGCATCGTCGCCGAGCGCAAGGTAGATCTGCCCCAGGCCCGACAGCGCGCCGAAGTGGCGCGGGTTGCGCTCGAGGACCTGCCTGCAATCGGCGATCGCCCGCCGCAGGCGGCCGCCGTTCATTTCCTCGACGCCGCGCGCGAGCAGCGCGTCGAGCGCGGGGTCGCCCGAGCGGCTCCACAGCGCCCACAGCGCGGTCTCGGCGTAGTCGCGCACCCGCGGGCTCTCGTCGCGCAGCCGCGGGTAGAGCAGTTTGCCGTCCTTCGCCGTGCCGTGGCCGGCGAACCAGACGATCGCCTCGGCGCGGCGGGCGGGGTTGCTCGCGCCCAGATCGGCGAGCGCCGCGCCGCGCCCGGCAGGCGGCGCCGGGAATACGGGTGCGGGGAACAGTGTTAGCCCGAGCAGGGCGGCGCTCAGAAATACGGCGGCGCGGTTCGGCATGGCTACCCCCTTATGAGGAGAACACATGAAAACCCCGATTGCTTCCCTGATTGTGGCCCTGATGGCGGGCTTTTGCCTCCTCCCGAGCGGCGCGCGGGCGGCCGGCGGGGGCGGCGGCGACACCGTATCGGTCCCGCAGGATCCGGCCATCGCACGCGCGCAGAAGGCGATCGCGGCAAAGGACTGGGCGCTCGCCGCGGCGGTGATGCGCAAGGCGCTTGCCGGGCATCCCGGCAACGCCGACTACCACAACCTCTACGCCTACGCGCTGCGCAAGGGCCCGCAGCCGGACATGCAGGAAGTGTTCTGGCAGTACGAGGAGGCGCTGCGCATCAACCCGGCCCACCGCAACGCGCACGAATACATCGGCGAGGCCTATCTGCAGGTCGGCAACCTCGCCAAGGCGAAGGAGCATCTCGCGGCGCTCGACAGGCTGTGCTGGCTGCCCTGCGAGCAGTACAGCGAGCTCAAGGAAGCGGTCGAGGACTACGAAGCGAGGCACCGCTAGGGCGGCACGCACTGCGCTGCGCGCGGGGCAGCGGGCGCGGGCTAGCCGGTGCTCCAGGCGCGGGGGCGCTTCATCCCCGCCACCTTGCAGGCCTGCTTGACGTAGCCGTAGGGAAACAGCTCGAACAGCCTCCCCCTTGCGCGCTCGCCATAGCCCAGCTCGTCGGCCAGGAACCTCACGACGAGGCGCGCGTCGGGCGCGACCTGGCGCTCGGCATAGCGGGCCCGCATGTAGGCGATGATCTTCCAGTGTTCGTGCGTGAGCGCGAGTCCCTCGCCCGCGGCGATCTGCCGCGCGAGGTCCTCGCTCCAGTGGTCCGGCTCGACCAGGTAGCCTTCCTCGTCGAGGAGTGCGTCTGCGGTTGCCTTTGTCATGGCAGCGGCGCGATGCGCAGGGCCCGCGCGAGCGGCTTTCTCGGCTTGACGAGGTCGGCCAGGCTGTAGCGATCGAGCGCCTCGAGAAACGCGTCAACCGCTTCGTGCAGGGCGCGCTTCAGCACGCAGCTCGGCGCGATGGTGCAGCTGCGCTTGCCCTTCTCGAAGCATTCGACCACCGCGAAGCCGTCCTCGGTGCGCCGCACGACCTCGCCCACGTTGATCGCCTCGGGTGCGCGCGCCAGGCGCAAGCCGCCACCCTTGCCGCGCACCGTCTCGACGTAGCCCATCTGCCCGAGCTGGTGCACGACCTTCATCAGGTGATTGGCGGAGATCCCGTAGGCCTCGGCGATCCGGTCGATCGTGGCGAGGCGCTCCGGCGCGGTGCCCAGATAGATCAGCACCCGCAGGGAGTAGTCGGTAAAGGCGGTCAGGCGCACGGCGGTTTAAAGATGTATACGCGATATTGCTTTGGACGTCCAGGCGTGCTAGCGTAAAGACGTATGGCGCGTACATCTTATCATTTCGCGCCGCTCGCATACGGCTTCCGGCCTTTCTTCCTGCTCGCCGGCCTGTACGCGGCGCTTGCCATTCCGGCCTGGCTGATCCTCTATTCGCGCGGCGCGAGCCCGCTCGGCGCGCTGCCTCCGCTGCTCTGGCACGCGCACGAGATGCTGTACGGGTTCGTCGCCGCCGCGCTCGCCGGCTTTCTCCTCACGGCGGTGCCCAGCTGGACCGGCGCAAGGGGCTTCGGCGGCTGGCCGCTGGGGGCGGTAGTCGTCGCCTGGCTTCTCGGCCGGTCGGGGTTCGCGCTCGCGGGCGTGCTGCCCGGCTGGTCGGTCGTCGCGCTCGAGCTGGCGTTCCTGCCCGCCCTCGGCGTGCTGGTTGCGCCGCCGCTCGTGCGTTCCTACAACCGGAACACGCCGCTGCTCGCACTGCTCGCGGCGTTGTGGCTCGCCGACGGCGCGTATCTCGTCGGATGGTTGCGGGGCGATCCCGCGCTCGCGAGCGGGTCCTTGCGCGTCGCGATCGACGTCGTGCTTCTGCTGGTGACCATCATCGGCGGGCGCATCGTGCCGTCGTTCACGGCCAACGCGCTGCGTCGCCGCGGCGAGGCCGCCGACATTCGCAGCGTCGCCTGGCTCGAACGCGGCGTGGTCGCGCTGATGGTGGCGGTGATCGCGGTCGACCTGTGGCGGCCCGACGGCGCTGCAGCCGGCTGGCTTGCCGCCGCGGTGGCGATCGCGCAGGCGGCGCGCCTGTCGGGCTGGCGCAGCCTGCGCGTGCGCGGGGAAGCGATCCTGTGGGTCCTGCACCTGGGCTATGCGTGGATGCCGGTCGGCTTCGCGCTAAAGGCGGTGTGGATGCTCGCGGGAGCGCCGTGGGCCGCGTTCTGGATGCACGCCCTCACGATGGGCGCGCTCGGGACCATGATCCTCGCCGTGATGACCCGGGCGTCCCTGGGGCACACCGGACGGCCGCTGGCGGTCGGCAGGAGCATCGCCGGCGCCTACCTGCTGCTCACGCTCGCGGTCGTCGCGCGGGTGTTCGGGGCCGCGTTATGGCCGTCGCATTACCTTGCGATGCTCCTGCTCTCGGGCTCGCTATGGACCGCCGCGTTCGTCGTCTACCTGGCCGTCTATGCGCCGATCCTCGTGCTCTCGCGACCGGACGGGAAGCCGGGTTGACCGCGTCCGCTCGCGGGCCCGGCTAGCGGTCGCCGTCATGCTTGAGCACCCGGCGGATGACGTCGGCGAGGATGTTCTTCGTGTAGGGCTTGATGATGTAGCCGTCCGCGCCGAGCAGCAGGCCCTTGCCGATGTACTCCGGCTTGTTCTCGGCGGTGAGCATGACGATCGGCAGCGAGCCGAGCGCGGCGTTGCGCCGGAGCTTCTCGAGAAGCTCGAACCCGTTGCCGTCGGGCAGGAACACGTCGAGCAGCAGGAGGTCGGGCGCTCCGTCGTCCAGCATGCTGTGCAGGAACGCGTTGACCGTGCTCGCCACGCGCACCTCGTAGCCGGCCATGCCGACCCGCAGCTCGGCCATCGCCAGCTGGTCGGGATCGTCCTCGACGATCAGCACCACGCATTCGTTCGGGGCCTTGGGGCTGGGCGGGCGCGCGCTGAGGCGGTCTGCCGCGATATAGGCGCCGGTGTGCGTCAGGTGCTCGCTCGCGACCTCGCCCTTGCGCTCAAGCTCAGACTTGCTCATGCCCCGGGTGCGGTCGGCGGCGCGGGCCGAGAACGCGGACTTATCCGAGCCGTCGGGCGCGGCCTCGATGAGCCCGAGGTGCTCCATTTCCCCCAGCCATTCGTTGAGCACCTTCGCCGGATAGCGCTTGAGCAGCTCGCCGACCACCGCCACCTCGCCGTGGAAATCCATCAGCCAAAGGATGCGCCGGTAGTCCTCGGGCACGGAGGGGTCCTGGTTCTCCCAGGCCTGCCGACCCGAGGCGGTCACCAGGAAGCTGCGTTCTTTGTTGGACATCGCCTGTGGGGGTCCTTATCCGGTTTGCCGCGATTATGCCCCCGCTCCGGCCCCGCCCGCGCACAGGCGCGCCGTGCGCCGGCAAGGCCGGCATTGCGGTAATTGACACGAGCTTGCAGAGCTGGCGAAACCTGACTTGACGAAGGATAGCGTCTGCTTCTGGCCGATAGCCGACACTCGCAGCAAGAAGAGCTTCCGCAGCCAGCGTGCCATCTGCCCGGCGGAATGCAGCCTTCGTCGAGCGCAGTACGGATCATTCAAGCGGCGGCCGGACAATGACGGATAGTTCCTTATCCAAGCTGTTCCCCTCATGGTCGAATTGCCTGGGCTTATCCGTGGGGGGTATTCAAAATGAGCCACGGCAAATTCAAGCGCTGGCGTCTGCTCTCGCTCACTTTGATGGCCATCGGTTGCGCGGGAACCGTGCTCGCTGTCCTGGGTCAGCGGGAAGCGCTGTTCCTCGTGGCCGCGCTGATCGCATCTTCCGGCCTCGCGTTCTTCGTCTTCACCGAGGCCTTCCTGTTTGCGCCGCCTGAAAGGACGAGACTCGGCATCTGGATTTCACGTGTCTACTTTGTTCTCAGCGTGCCAGTGGTGGTTGCCATTGTGGCGACCTTGTTCGTGATGGAGGTCACGTGAGAGAGACGCCTGAGCCCGCGCCTCACAGGGGCGCGGACGTCAGGCATCGCTCGTCGATGAGCCGGACGAAGCAACCGGGCTGGTCCATCGTTCCGTTCTTGCTGCTGGTCGCATGCGCTGCCTTGTTCGTTCTGGCGACCAGTCAATCCCTGCCGGGCATCGTGGCTTCTCACTTCGGCGCCTCCGGACGGGCCGACGGGTCCATGCCTCGGGCGGCCTACGTGGGGTTCATGCTGGTCATCGTGGCGCTGGTCCCGCTGGTGCTCGCCCTGGTTCCGCTTCAGGTGTTTCGCAATCCGAACGCGCGCCTCAATCTCCCGGATCCCGAATACTGGCTGGCGCCCGGGCGGCGGGCGGCGACCATCGAATACCTGTCGCGGCAGGCGGTGCGGTTCTCCACCATGCTCCTGGTGTTCCTTTGCTATGCGCACTGGCTCGTCGTTCGAGCCAACGAGGCGACGCCCCCGAATCTGGCCTCGCACTGGTTCATCGGCGGGCTGGTCGTGTTCTTGGCCGCCACGCTGGCTTGGGTTGTTTCGCTCGTTGCGCACTTTCGCAACGGGATCGGCTGCGGACCCTGCTAGCGGCAGAAGGGCCAGATGTCGAACAGGCCGTCGCACCTGAACTCCGCTTCGCAGTGCCTGAGCTGGGCGGCGTATTCGCGCGCCCGGTAAGCCACGCCCGCGGCCACCTCCAGCAGACGGCGGTCGCGGCGCCAGGCGCCCGAGCGGTAGCCGCCGATTCCTTCGTGATAGGCGATGTACAGGCGCCTGGCGTCCCGGTACGGGATCCCGAGCGCCTCGTGAGACCGGTGGTTGTACCAGCCGACGAAATCCAGCGCATCCTCCATGTCCCCGCGGCCCCGGAACCAGCCTCCGGTGTGTTTGACGTATTCGTTCCAGGCGGGATCCTGCGCCTGCGAGTAGCCGTAGGCCGACGATTCCCGCGGCAGCGGGATGATTCCCAGCAGCCAGCGGCGCTTCGGCTGGATGTCGGAGTGATAGCCGGACTCGTGGCGCACGAACGCCATGAGGGTGGTCGAGGGGGTGCCCCAGCGCTTTTCGGCGTGCTTGGCGTAGTCGTACCAGTCCGGGTACTGGCGGAACACGGCGCAGAGGTTGTCCGAATGCCGCGGCGGCGCGGTCGCACAGGCCGCGAGCGCTGCCGTCACGGCAACCGCGGCGATCCAGGATCCCTGCCGCAGGCGCTGCGATCCCAACATTCGGGTATTCTACCGGCCCTCATGAGCGCCCGTACCTACCGCGACCTTCCCACCGACTCGACCACGTTCTATCCGCGCCTGATCGGCACGCACGGCGCGGTCGCCTCGAACTCCTACCTGTCGGTCAACGCCGGGGTCGACGTGCTCAAGGCCGGCGGCAATGCCTTCGACGCGGCGATCGCCGCGACGCTGGTCGAGGGCGTGGTCAACCCGCAGATGCACACCATCGGCGGCGAATGCCCGATGCTGGTGCGTCTGGCGGGCGAGTCGCGCGTGATCTCGGTCAACGGCAATACCGCCGCGCCGATGGCGGCCACGCCCGAGGCCTACCGCGCGCGCGGGCTGGCCGAGGTTCCCGACAGCGGAATTCTCGCCGCCGGCGCGCCGGCCGCTTTCTCCGCCCTGATGACGGCGCTCACGCGCTGGGGCACGATGAGCTTCAAGGACGTGTCCTGGCATGCGCGCGAGCTCGCGGCGAAAGGGTTCCCGATGCACGCGGGGCTGCGCGACTCGCACAAGTACGGCCTGACGGTGCTGCGCGAGAAGTTCCTCTCGCAGTGGCCGGCGAGCGGGCGGCTGTACGTTCCGGACGGGCGCGTGCCGGAGGTGGGCGAGCTGGTCAAGAACCCGGCCTACGCGCGGGTGCTCGATTATCTCGCCGGCGAGAAGGATCCGCTCGCCGCGTTCTACAGGGGCGAGGTGGCGGCAGAGATCGCGAAATTCTCGAACGAGCGCGAGGGCCTGCTCTCGCGCGAGGACCTGGAGCGCTTCGCGACCCGGCTCGAGGAGCCCGCGCGGCTGCGCTTTCGCGACACCGAGCTCTACAAATGCGGCTTCTGGAGCCAGGGGCCGGCGGAGCTGCAGACGATCGCGCTGATGGCGCGCCACGGCCTGGAGTCGATCGAGCCCGGCAGCGCGGACTACTGCCACCTGCTGATCGAGGCGATGAAGCTCGCCTTCGCCGACCGCGAGCAGTACTACGGCGACCCGTCGCAGACGCTGGTGCCGGCCGAGGTGCTGCTGTCGGACGAGTACTCGGATGCGCGCGCGAAGCTGATCGATCCGCGCCGCTCGAACCCCGGGCTGCGCCCCGGCGACGCGCGCCGCAACGCGGCGCTGCTGCCCGAGGACGAGCGCTTCGCGCCCGGGCACTGGGGCGCGGGCACGGTGCACGTGGACGTGGTCGACGCCAAGGGCAATATGGCCTCGTTCACGCCGAGCGGCGCCTGGCTGATGTCGGCCGAGGTGATCGAGCCGCTCGGCTTTCCGCTCTCGGTGCGGATGATGACTTTCTACCTCGGCCCCGAGCACCATCCGAACGTGGTCGCGCCCGGCAAGCGCCCGCGCACCACGCTCACGCCCTCGCTCGCGTTCAGGAACGGCAGGCCCTGGATGACCTTCGGCACCATGGGCGGCGACAACCAGGGCCAGTGGCTGCTGCAGTTCTATCTCTATCGCGCCGCCTACGGCATGACGATCCAGCAGGCGATCGAGGCCCCCAAGCTCTCGACCGAGCACTTTCCCGGCTTCTTCGCGCCGCACCGCGGCTATCCCAACCGGGTGCGCATCGAGCCGCGCTTCGGCAGGAAGGTGCTCGACGAGCTCAGGCGCCGCGGCCACGAGCTCGATATCGCGCCGGACTGGACCGAGGGCTTCGTCTCCGCGGCCCAGTTCGACGAGGCGAGCGGCCTTATCGAGGCCGGCTGCGACCCGCGCGGCGCGAAGTCCGAGGTTTTCCCGGCTTACGCTTTTTGCTGGTAGCGGCGGACTTGCCGTAGCGCTTGCGCGCCAGCTCCGCACCGGCGCCCAGCGCTTTCAGCTTGGCGATCGCGATCTCGCGCTGCATCGGCGCCATGCCGCAGTTGGTACAGGCGAAGAGCCGGTTCTTCGGCACGTACTTGAGCGCGAGGCCGATGGTGGCGGCGACCTCGGCGGGCGTCTCGACCTTGTCCGAGGCCACGTCGATCACGCCCACCAGCACGTCCTTGCCCTTGAGCAGCGCCATGAGGTGCGGCGGTACGTGCGAGTGGATACATTCCAGGGATACCTGCCGGATCCTGCTCTTGGCGAGCGCGGGAAAGATCTTCTCGTACTGGCGCCATTCCTCGCCCAGGCTTTCCTTCCAGTCGATGTTCGCCTTGATGCCGTAGCCGTAGCAGATGTGGACCGCGGTCGTGCACTTCAGGCCGCGCGCCGCGCGCTCGAGCGCCTTGACGCCCCACTTGACCACGTCGTCCATGTAGACGTTGAACGCCGGCTCGTCGAACTGGATCGTGTCGACGCCGTCCTTTTCCAGCGCGCGCGCTTCCTGGTTGAGCAGGTCGGCGAAGGCCATCGCGAGCTTGACCTTGTCGCCGTAGTAGCGGTCGGCGATGGTGTCGACGATCGTCATCGGCCCCGGCATGGTGATCTTGAGCTTCCTGCCGGTGTGCGCGCGCGCGATGCGCGCCTCGATCTGGTGCACCCGGCCCTTCAGGCGCACCGGGCCGGTCACCACCGGCACCATCGCCTCGTAGCGGTTGTCGCGGATGCCCATCTTCACCTTGTGCTCGAAATCGATGCCCTCGACCGCCTCCAGGAAGCCGTGCACGAAATGCTGGCGCGACATCTCGCCGTCGGAGACGATGTCGATGCCCGCGTCTTCCTGCTCCTTCAGCCACAGCAGCGTCGCGTCGCGCTTGGCGCGCGCAAGGTCCTCGCCAGACGCCTGCCAGGTGGGCCAGAGCTTGTTCGGCTCGGCGAGCCAGAACGGTTTGGGCAGGCTGCCGGCGATGGTAGTCTTGAACATGACGCGGTCTCCTCCTTTTTCGATCGCGCCAAGTCTACCGCTTGAGAGGGGCAAGGGCATGGTCAAGAACGTCGCGCTGCTGCTGGTGATCCTCCTGCTCGCGCTGCTGGCCTGGGTGAGCCTGCATTCCAGCGGGGTGACGATCGTGGTGAACGGGCGCGCGCTCGCCGGCCCGGCGAAGCTCGCCGCCGAGGGCTGGGGCCTGCTGGTGGGGATCGTCGGCCTGTTCTGCGCCGCGATCCTGCTCACCTTCGTTTTCGCGGGAATCGGCCTGATCCTGCTCGGCGTGTTCGTGCTCGCCGGCCTCGCGATGGCATGGCTCGCGTTTCCGTTCCTGCTGCCGCTGCTGATCCCCCTGGTGATCGTGTGGCTGTTCGTCGCCGCGGTTCGGGGCAGGAAGGACCGCGGCGGCGCCTAGGCGGCGGCCGCCGCCGGCCGGCGCGCCTCGCGGATCGGCAGGTTCACCGCGGCGGCGAACAGGCACAGCCCGATGTCGGCCCACCACATGAGGTCGTAGTTGCCGGTCGCGACGAAAACCTTGCCGCCGAGCCAGGCGCCGAGGAAGCCGCCCACCTGGTGCGACAGCATCACCACGCCGAACAGCGTCGCCAGGTACTTGGGCCCGTGCAGCTTGGCCACCAGGCCGACCGTGGGCGGCACCGTCGACAGGTAGGTGAAGCCGATCGCGGCGGAGAAGACGAGGAAGCTCAGCTCCGTCTTCGGCGCGAACAGGAAGAACACCAGGATGATCGCGGCGCGCGCGGCGTAGATTCCGGCGAGCGACATCTTCATCCGGCTGGTCTGGATCCGCATGCCGACCCAGAGGCTGCCGCCGATGTTGAACAGGCCGACCACCGCCAGCGACCAGGCGCTCACCGTCGCCGGCAGGCTGCACAGCGCGACGTAGCCCGGCAGGTGGGTGACGATGAAGGCGACGTGAAAGCCGCAGGTGAAGAAGCCCGCGTTGAGCAGCAGGTAGCTGCGGTCGCCCGCGGCCTCGCGCAGCGCCTGGCGCAGCGATGCGGCGCCCGGAGCGAGCGCCTGCGCGGCGGCGGCCTGCGCCGCGCCGCCGCGCGTGAGCCAGAGCACCATCGGCACGGCGAGCAGGCCGCTCGCGCCGAGCAGCACCAGGGCGGGCTGCCAGCCGGCGAGCCCGATCGCGAGCTGCGCCAGCGGCACGATGGAGAACTGGCCGAACGAGCCGCCGGCATTGATGACGCCGCTCGCGAAGGCGCGTTTCGCCTCCGGAATCCAGCGGTTGGCCGCCGACATCAGCAGCGAGGGGCCGAGCGCACCGCCGCCGGCCGCGGCGAACACTCCGATCAGGAGCGCGAGCGCGAGCCCGCTGTGCGCGAGGGGGATGAGCGCGGTGGCGGCCGAGACCAGCAGCGCGCCGCTGAGCATGACCGGGCGCGGACCGTAGCGGTCGGCGATTCCGCCCGCCAGCGGCTGCGCCAGGCCCCACACCAGCTGCGCGATGCCGAACGCGAGGCTGATCGTCGCGTAGCCGGCGCCGGTCGAGGAGTTGATCGCGCTGATGAACAGCGGCAGCGCCTGGCGCACGCCCAGCCCGAGCGCGAACACCGAGCCGGCCGCGAGCGCGATGAAAAGGTAATTGCGGTGCTGCGCAGTCATGAACCCCCCCCGCTGCGAATCCTAGCCGGACCCCGGACGGCGTCAAGCCGCACGAAGCGGCGCCCTTCAGGTAGGCTTGCGGCCATGGCAAAGCGACTGATCGTGGCGATCACCGGCGCGACCGGAGCGGCCTACGGCGTGCGGCTGCTCGAGGCGCTGCGCCGGCAGCGCGGCTGGGAAAGCCACCTGGTGCTGTCGGAAGCGGGGGCGCTGACCGCCTGGCAGGAGCTGGGGCTGAAGCGGCGCGAGATCGAGCGCCTGGCGGACACGGCCTACAGCCCGCGCGACGTCGCGGCGGCGCCCGCCAGCGGCTCCTTCCTGACCGAGGGCATGGTGATCGCGCCGTGCTCGATGAAGACGCTTGCCGCGGTGGCCCACGCGCACGCCGACGATCTGGTCGCGCGCGCCGCGGACGTCGTGCTCAAGGAGCGCCGGCGCCTGGTGCTGCTGCCGCGCGAGGCGCCGCTCAACCTCGCGCACCTGCGCAACATGGTGGCCGTGACCGAGATGGGCGGGATCGTCTTTCCGCCCGTGCCGGCGCTCTACGCCAGGCCGAAGAGCGTCGACGAGCTGATCGGGCAGACCGTGGCGCGGGCGCTCGACCTGTTCGGCGTCCGGGTGCCCGGGCTCAAGCGCTGGACCGGGATGAAAGGAACGCCTCCAGCGCGCGGTTGAAGTCGGACGGCTTTTCCATGTTCGACAGGTGCGCCGCGTCCGGAATCAGCACCAGCTTCGATCCCGGCGCGTTTTCGTGGATCTCGCGCGCCATGGCGGGCGGCGTGCCGGCGTCCTTGTCGCCGCAGATGACCAGGACCGGGCACTTGATCTCCTTCAGGCGGGCGGTGAGGTCGATCTTCGGGATCGCGTGGCTGCAGCCGACGTAGCCCGCCACCGGCGTGTCGGCGATCAGCTTCGCGATGCGCTGAACGACCTCGGGACGCGAGTTGCGGAAGGGCTCGGTGAACCAGCGCTCGAGCGTCGGCTGCACGAGAGGCTGCATGCCGCGCGTCTCGACGGTCTTGATGCGCTCGGCCCACACCGGCGCAGCGTCGGCCGGGTAGCGGCTGGTGGTGTCGGCAAGCGTCAGGCTGCGGAAAACGCCCGGGTACTTGAGCGCGAAGGTCTGGCCGATCATGCCGCCCATCGAGAGGCCGACGAAATGCGTGCTGTCGATCGACAGGTGTTCGAGCAGGGCGTGCAGGTCGTCGGCGAGCTGCTCGAGCGTGTAGGCGCCGGCCGGGGCCATGCTGTCGCCGTGGCCGCGGGTGTCGTAGGCGAGGATGCGGTAGCGGTCCTTGAACGCCTCGATCTGGTCGTCCCACATGCGCACGCTGCAGGCAAGCGAGTGGCTGAGGGTGAGCCACGGCGCGCCCTCCCTGCCGTGGATCTCGTAATAGGTCTCGATGCCGTTGACGGTCGCTTTCATCTTGTTCTCCCTAGGTCGCGGCGATCACGAGCGGAATCATCATCTCCTGCGCGCTCGCGCCGCCGTGGTTGCCGATGTGCAGGTGCCGGGGCTCGCCCGGCGTCCAGTCCTTGATGGTAAACCGTTCGTTCATCAGCAGCGTGACGTCGCCGATGCGCTCGCCGATGTTCGGGTGCGCGGCGCCGGTCCCGAACCAGCCTTCCTCGAGCAGCGCGCGGCTTTGCCGGACCTCGGCGCGGCCGCCGAGCCATTCGGCCGCGCGCGCCATGAATTCCTTCGCCCGTCCCTGCTGGACGTGACAGTAGGCGACGCGGCGCTCGCCGCAAAGCGGAAAGCGCAGCAGCGCGGAAAGCCCGGGCCCGTGCTCGAGCTGCAGCGCGCACTCGGGCGGGCAGTCGATGAAGCCGTGGTCGGCGGTCGCCACCACCGCGCTGTCGGTCCCCGCCAGGCGCGCGAGGAGGGCGCCGAAGGCCGCGTCGACGGCCGCGAATTGCCGCGCCGCCTGCTCGCTTTCGGCGCCGTGCTGGTGCGAGATCGTGTCGTACATCGGCCAGTAGGCGTAGACGAACTTGCGTTCGCTGCCCGACTTCACCGCCGCCTCGGTCTCGCGCACGAGGCCGTCCAGGTCGTCGTAGGCGCGCCGTTCGGCGCGTCCGCAGTGGTGCCTGTTGTAGCCGGAATCGACGATGTCGCGGTGGGACACGACGATCGAGCGCACCGGCAGCGTGTCGAACATCGGGCCCGAGGCGTAGATGTCTTCGGGCGCGACCCCGCGCCGCTCGAGCGGCAGGTAGTCGCCGCGGGAGCGGAACGGCAGCGGCGCGGCGACGCAGCCGGCGGCGCCGAAATAGGTGAACCAGCCGGTCAGGCCGTGCTCGAGCGGCGCGCAGCCGGTGTAGGTCGTGGTGATGGCGCTCGCGGTGGTGGACGGGAACACCGAGGTCATCGCGCCGCGCCGGCGCCGCTCGAGCTCGCCGCCCGCCCCGCGGCGGGTCAGATACAGGTCGCCCAGGCCGTCGACGATCAGGAGCACCAGGTTGCGTGCGGCCGAAATCTCCGCCGGCGCGAGCTGCTCCAGCGCGGGATGGCGTGCCGGGCCGCCGCGCGACTGCGCGAGCGAGGAAATCAGGTTGACCAGGCTGGCGCCGGAGTAGACGGGTCGCCCCATGCCGTGAATCCTAGCGGATTCCGGCCCTCCGGCTGCGAAACCGCAGCGCGGCTAGTGGAAGACCATCGGATTGGTCAGCAGGGCCTGGAAGCCGCCGAGGAACTCGTCCACCGAATCGTCGCTCGGCTCGGCGGCGAACAGGTGCGCCATCCCGGCCCGGAAATGCAGCTCGAGGGCGCCGTGCAGGTAGCCGCCCCGGCCGGCGCGCTTATCGACCAGTTCGATGCCGCAGCCCGGAAACTCGGTTACATAGTAACTGCCGCTGTCGTAAAGGACGTTCATCGCCAATCTCCGTCACACGATCCTTGGACAACCGTTAGCAAGCTTTGTGCCGCGCCTCTATTCAATCCCCCTTGGCGGGACGGGTGGTAGAATCAAATGCCCCTTTTTGCAAGGATTTACCGATGCGGGTCGAAGTTCACGTCCACGCCGACATCCCCATCCTGGAGGGGGTCTCGAAGAAGCAGATAGAGCAGGCGCTGGCGCCCTGGCTCGAATACCTGGACGCCGAGGGTCTCGCCGACGTCAAGAGCCTCGAGCCCGACGAGCCCGGCCTCAAGTACGACGAGAAGGACCTGATGCTGTACGTCTGCTGGACCGGCGAGATCGGGCGCAGCTTTCACCGCGCGCTGGACGAGGCGCTCGAGAACCTCGGGCCCTACTGCTACGAGGCGGTCGAGGTCGACGTCACCCTCTACCAGGAAAACGGCGACCAGGAAGGCCGCCTGCTGTTCGTCGGACCGACCGCGCAGGCGATCCACGAGGCGCAGCGCCGCTGCATGATCGAGGATGTCTCGGCGCTGCTCGAGCGCCAGTTCGACAAGGAGCGCGCGGCCGAGGTCGTCATGCTGGTGAACGACCTGTTCGACCGCGACTGGAAGGAGAAAGCCGCGCAACCCAAGCCGTCGGAGCGCGCGTTCGAGGCCTACACGCGGCCGAGCCGCAAGCACCTGCACTAGACGAGGCGATCCCACCGACGCCCCTCCCGAGGGGCGTTTTCTTTTGCGGAGCCCGAGATGGCTGCCCCCAAATACCCGGCCCTTGACACCCTGGCGCTGCACGCCGGCCAGTCGCCCGATCCGGCGACCGGCAGCCGCGCGGTCCCGATCTACGCCACCACGTCCTACGTCTTCCGCGACACCGAGCACGCCGCCTCGCTGTTCAACATGGAGCGCGCCGGGCACGTGTACTCGCGCATCTCCAACCCGACCGTCGCGGTGCTGGAGGAGCGCGTCGCGGCGCTCGAGGGCGGCGTCGGCGCGATCGCGACCGCGTCGGGACAGGCGGCGCTCCATCTCGCGGTGGCGACGCTGCTCGACGCGGGGCAGCACGTGGTCGCTTCCAATTCGCTCTACGGCGGCTCGCACAACCTGCTCGGCTACACGCTCAGGCGCTTCGGCATCGAGACCACCTTCGTCAGCCCGCGCGAGCCGCGCAATTTCGAGCGGGCGATCCGGGACAACACCCGGCTGGTCTTCGGCGAGACGCTCGGCAACCCGGGGCTCGACGTGCTCGACATTCCCGCGGTGGCGGGAATCGCGCACGCGGCGGGCCTGCCGTTGCTGGTGGATTCGACCTTCACCACGCCCTGGCTGATGAAGCCTTTCGAGCTGGGCGCCGACCTGCTGTACCACTCGGCGACCAAGTTCCTCGGCGGCCACGGGGTGGCGATCGGCGGCGTGCTGGTCGACTCGGGCCGCTTCGACTGGGAAAAGAGCGGCAAGTTTCCCCAGCTCACCGCGCCCTACGACGGGTTCCACGGGATGGATTTCGAGGAAGAGTCGGGCACGCGCGCGTTCCTGCTGCGCGCGCGGCGCGAAGGGCTGCGCGATTTCGGCGCCTGCATGGCGCCGATGACCGCGTTCCACATCCTGCAGGGCATCGAGACGCTGCACCTTAGAATGCCGCGCCATGTCGAGAACGCGCGCAAGGTGGCGGCCTTCCTCGCCGCGCATCCGATGGTGGAGTCCGTCGGCTACCCGGAGCTGCCCTCGCACCCCGACCACGCGCTGGCCAGGCGCCTGCTGCCGCGCGGCGCGGGCGCGGTGTTCTCGTTCAACATGAAGGGCGGGCGCCCCGCGGGCCGGGCTTTCATCGAGGCGCTGCGGATCTTCTCGCACCTGGCGAACGTCGGCGACGCGAAGTCGCTGGTGATCCACCCCGCCAGCACCACGCACTACCGCATGTCGGACGACGACCTGCGCAAGGCGGGCATCACCGCCGGCACGGTGCGCCTGTCGATCGGCCTGGAAGATGCGCAGGACCTGATCGACGATCTGAGCCGCGCCCTGGCCGCGGCGAAAAAGACCGCGCAATGAACTTCACCGTCGGCGGCAAACAGGTGTTCGCCTACACCGCCGCGCACGCGATCGACGCGGCGCTGCCGACGGTCGTGTTCGTGCACGGCGCCGGGCTCGATCACAGCTGGTTCGGGCTGCAAAGCCGCTACTTCGGCTATCACGGCCGCAACGTCCTCGCGCTCGATCTGCCGGGGCACGGGCGCAGCGACGGGCCGCCGCTGGACTCGGTCGGGGCGATGGCGGACTGGGTCGTCGAGGTGCTCGACGGCGCCGGGCTCGGCAAGGCCGCGCTCGTCGGGCACTCGATGGGCGCCCTGATCGCGCTCGAGTGCGCGGCGCGCCACCCCGCGCGCGCGGAGCGCATCGCGCTGATCGGCGTCGGCTACCCGATGAAAGTCTCGCAGGCGTTCCTCGAGGCCGCGCGCGCGAACGAGCAGGATGCCTACGACATGTCGACGATCTGGGGCCACGGGCCGCGGGTGCCGCTGGGACGCAACCCGAACCCCGGCATGTGGATGTACGGCGACAATCTGGCGCGGCTGGCGCGCCTCGCCCCGGGCGTGCTCTACACCGACCTCAAGGCCTGCAACGACTACGCGGCCGGGCTCGAGAGCGCGGCCAGGGTGAAGTGTCCCGCGCTGTTCCTGCTCGGGCGCCGCGACATGATGACCCCGCCCGGGGCCGCAGCCGCTCTTGCGCAGGCGATCGCCGGCAGCCGCACGCTGCAGATCGGCTCGTCCGGGCATGCGCTGATGGCCGAGGCGCCCGACGCGGTACTGGATGCGCTGATCGAGTTTCTCGCTTAACGCCTGCTTCCCGCTCCTGGCAACGCTGTGGGGAAGGTGAGCGCGCGTATGCTCAGAAGAGCTGCAGCTGCCCGGGCGGCGAGGGCGGCCTGAAGCGGGTGCAATCCAGCTCGCGGCGCGCTCGGGTGCCCCGCTCGGCGCCGTTCAGGCCGAGCCTGCGGCAGGCGATCTCGAATCGCCCGGCGAGCAGCTCGGCGTAGTTCCCGGTGCCGGTCATGCGGGTGCCGAAACGCGGGTCGTTGTCGCGCCCGCCGCGCAGCTGCTGCACGATGCTCATGACGTGCTCGGCGCGCAGGGGATAGTGCGCCGTCAGCCACTCGCGGAACAGATCCTTCAGCTCGTTCGGCAGGCGCATGAGCTGGTAGCCGGCCATGCTCGCGCCCGCCGCGGCGGCCGCCTCGAGCGATTCCTCCACCGACTTGTCCGACAGGGCCGGCACCACCGGCGCGAGCATGACGCCCACCGGCACGCCGGCGCCTGCCAGGGCGCGTATCGTGTCGAGGCGCCGCTGCGGGCTCGCCGCGCGCGGCTCCAGGCGCCGCGCAAGGTGCCGGTCGAGGGTGCCGAGCGAGACGAAGACCTTGGCCAGGCCCTCGCGGCCCATGGGCCCGAGCAGGTCGAGGTCGCGCTCGACGAGCGCCGACTTGGTCACGATCGTCAGCGGGTGGCGGCACTCCGCGAGCAGCTCGATCAGCCCGCGCGTGATCCGGTAGCGGCGCTCGACCGGCTGGTAGCAGTCGGTGTTGGCGCCCAGCGCGATCGGCGAAGCGCGATAGCCCGGCCTGGCGAGCTCCGCGCGCAGACGCTCGACCGCGTTCACCTTGGCGAACAGCCGGGTCTCGAAGTCGATGCCGGGGGAGAGCTCCAGGTAGGCATGGCTCGGCCGCGCATAGCAATAGATGCAGCCGTGCTCGCAGCCGCGGTAGGGGTTGATCGAGAGCTCGAACGGCAGGTCCGGCGATTCGTTGCGCTGGATGATCGAGCGCGCCCGCTCTTCCGTGACGCTCGTCTCGAGCGCAGGCGGCGCCTCGTCCTGCCCGCCCCATCCGTCGTCGAAGGCCTCCCTGACGGCGGTCTCGAAGCGCCCCTGCAGGCGCGAGAGCGCGCCGCGCGACTTGCCCGGCAGCTGCACGGTCGCCGCGTGTACGCCGACCGAGCGGGTTTCGCGTTTGGCTTCGTTTGCCACGATTCCTGCCGGTAGAATCCGGGCCTCCTCGACGAATTACCCAGCACTGTATATATGAACAGTGATCGGCGCAACGTCGCCCTGCTCAGCCTGTGCCAGGCGATGCTGCTCACCAACAACTCCACCCTGATCGCGATCAACGGGCTGGCCGGCCTCGCGCTGGCCGCCAACCGCTCGCTCGCCACGCTGCCGGTGACCTGCTGGGTGCTGGGGGGCGCGGTCGCCACGATGCGGGCCTCGCTCCACATGAAAAGGGTCGGCCGGCGGCGCGGCCTCACGCTCGGCGTGCTGTGGGGCATCGCCGGCGCGCTGATCTGCGCCGGCGCGGTCTGGCTGCACAGCTTCTGGCTGCTGTGCTTCGGCACGCTGGTGTACGGCGTCTACAACGCCTTCGGCCAGTACTACCGCTTCGCGGCCGCCGACACGGCGAGCGTGGCGTTCCGGCCGGTCGCGATTTCGCTGGTGCTGACCGGGGGGCTGATCGGCGGCGTGCTCGGCCCGACCACCAGCCGGCTGACGATCGACCTGCTGCCGCAGCGCTACCTGGGCGCCTACCTCGCGCTGATCGTGTTCGCCCTCGTCACGATGGCGCTGCTGCAATTCATCCGCATTCCCAATCCGTCTGCGGCGGAGCAGGAGGCGAGCGGACGGCCGCTGCGGGTGATCGCGCGCCAGCCCAAGTTCCTGGTCGCGGTGGCGGGCGCGGCGATCGGCTACGGCGTGATGAACTTCCTCATGACCTCGACCCCGCTCGCGATGAGCTTCTGCGGCCATCCCTACGGCGCCGCCGCGTTCGTGATCTCCTCGCACGTGGTCGCCATGTACCTGCCGTCGTTCTTCACCGGCGGGCTGATCCGGCGCTTCGGCCCGCTGAGGGTGATGTTCGCCGGCGCCCTGTTGAACGCGGCCTGCATCGCCGTCGCGCTGAGCGGCATCGCGGTCACCGAGTTCTGGTTCGCGCTGGTGATGCTCGGAGTGGGGTGGAATTTCCTGTTCATCGGCGCCACCACGCTGCTGACCGAGACCTACCGCCCCGAGGAGCGCGCCAAGGCGCAAGGGGCCAACGACTCGGCGATCTTCGTCATGATGGCGCTGTCGTCCTTCTCGTCGGGGCTGATCGTGACCAATCTGGGCTGGAACAGCGTCAACTACGCGGCCATGCCGCTGGTCGCGCTGGTGATGGCGGCGATCGCCTGGCTCGGCCTGCGCGGGCGCAGGCACCCCGCCGCGGCGGCCTGAGACCATGGCGTCCGCGCCCCCGGCGGCCGTCGGCACCCCGCTCGAGGAGATCGACACCCCGGCGCTGGTGATCGAGCTGGATGCCTTCGAGCGCAACCTGCAGACCCTGGCGCGCGCGGTCGAAGGGCGCGGGGTGCGGGTCCGCGCGCACGCGAAGACCCACAAGTGCGCGCAAATCGCGCTGCGCCAGATCGCCGCCGGCGCGGTCGGGGTGTGCTGCCAGAAGGTCTCCGAGGCCGAGGCGATGGTGGAGGGCGGCGTGGCCGACGTCCTGGTGTCGAACGAGATCGTCGGCGCGCGCAAGCTCGAGCGGCTCGCCGCGCTCGCGCGCCGGGCGCGGATCGGCGTGTGCGCGGACGACGCGGGCAACGTGCGCGCGCTGTCCGGGGCCGCGCAGCGCGCCGGCGCGAGCCTCGACGTCTACGTCGAGGTGGACGTGGGCGCGCGCCGCTGCGGCGTCGCGCCGGGCGAGGCGGCGCTTGCGCTGGCGCGCGAAATCGCCGCGCGCCCCGGGTTGCGCTTCGCCGGCCTGCAGGCCTACCACGGGCCGGCCCAGCACCTGCGCTCGACGGCCGAGCGTCGCGCGGCGATCGCGGCCGCGGCGGCCGCGGCCAGGCAGACGCGCCGCCTGATCGAGTCCGAGGGGCTCGCCTGCCCGACGGTCACGGGCGCCGGCAGCGGGACGTTCATGTTCGAGATCGAGTCCGGCGCGTTCGACGAGATCCAGCCCGGCTCGTACGTGTTCATGGACGCGGACTACGCGAGGAACGAATGGGCCGCGCCGCTGCCGCGCTTCGAGCACGCGCTGTTCGTGCTGGCGACGGTGATGAGCCGGCCGTCCCCGGAGCGCGCGGTGCTGGACGCGGGCTTGAAGGCGCTCGCGGTCGATTCCGGCATGCCGCTGGTGTGGGAGCGCCCGGGGCTGCGCTATACGCGGGCCTCGGACGAGCACGGCGTGCTCGAGATCGAGACCGGCCCGCCGCCCGCGCTCGGGGAGCGCCTGCTGCTCGTGCCCGGGCACTGCGACCCGACGGTGAACCTGTACGACTGGTATGTCGGAATCAGGAACAACGTCGCGCAAGAAATCTGGCCGATCGCGGCCAGGGGCGCCGTGACCTAGGCCGGACGCGGCGTTCGCGTGCTGCCTACTTGTAGAACTCGTGCCTGCCGATGCGGGCGACGACTTTCTTTTCCTTCGCCCAGGACGGCTTGATGCGGGTGGAATGGTAGTAGAGCGCGCCTTCCAGCTTCTCCGGCCGCTCTCCGTCGTAGACTTCGCGCGCGACCTCCTGCGCCTGGGCCCACTCGTCGCCGCTCGGCTGCGGCAGGCCGTCGATCTCGGTCCACGAGAACGCCGCCACGTAGCGCTTGCGGATCGCATCCCAGTTCTTCTGGTGCACGACCTCGCACACCGAGGCCGGATAGCTCGCCGCCGCTTTGCGGTTCATGGTCACCTCGGCCACGGCATACTGGCCGGCCTTCGGTTCCCCGCGCGCCTCGAAGTAGACGTTCCTCGCGAGGCAGCTCAGCTGCTGGCTCCTGGCCTGCAGCGCCTCGTCGCGCCGCGCGTCCTGGTAGGCGAGCGTCGCATGGACCGCGAACGCGAAGGCGGCCAGCATCGTGCCCGCGAACAGCGCGAAGGCCATGGCTTCCAGGTCGGCGCGATACCAGAACAGGCGCAGCCTGCGCCGCGCGGGGGCCGTGGCCAGCTGCAGGCGCAATGCCAGCTCGTCCAGTCGGGTGCGAAACTTCATGGGTCCGATGGTTTGCGCGATGCGCGGCGCAGTCAAGTAAACAGTTGGCCGCTGTGGCGCCACGCCCACAAGCCTGTGGAAAAAACTGTGAATAACCCTTGGATAAAAACGGCGCGGCTGCTTTGCGCCCGGAAATGACGCCGGAACCCGACAAGGAGTTGTGTCATATTTGCGACCCTGTTTGCCCGGGTCATTGAAGCATGCCGAAGATGAAGCGAAGTGCCGACTACGGCTGGGTGGTGGTGGCGGCCGCGTTCACGCTGATGTTCGTCGGCTTCGGCGCGGCCTATTCCTTCGCCGCTTTCTTCAGCGCGTTCCAGATCGAGTTCGCGGCCTCGCGCGCGAACGTCTCGCTGGTGTTCTCGGTCGCCGCCTTCCTCTGGTTCGGGCTCGGCGCGCCGGGCGGGATGCTCGCGGACCGGTTCGGGCCGCGCCGCGTCGCGCTGACGGGGGTCGCCTGCCTGTTCGGCGCGCTGGCGCTGGCGAGCGTCGCGCCCTCGGTCGAGGTGCTCTATCTGACCTACAGCATCGGCATGGGAGTCGGCGTCGGGCTGACCTACGTCCCTTCGGTGGGCGCGGTGCAGCCCTGGTTCTCCGCCAACCGCGCCTTCGCCTCGGGGCTCGCGGTCGCGGGGATCGGCGCAGGAAATTTCCTGGTGCCGCTGCTCGCGGCCTGGCTGATCGACGCCTTCGGCTGGCGCGCGGCCTACCAGCTGCTCGCGCTCGGCGTGCTCGCTCTGGGCGGCGCGGCGGCGCTCGCGATCGACGACGACCCCGCGCGCCACGGCGCGGCGCACGCCCGGCGCACGCTGCGCGAGTCCTTGCCGGGGGCGACGCTCGGCGAGGCGCTGCGCTCGGAGCCGTTCTGGCTGCTCTACGCCTCGAGCGCGCTGGTGTGCGTCGGTCTTTTCGTGCCGATGGTGCACCTCGCGTCCTACGCGCAGGACAGGGGCTACACCGAGGCGCAGGGCGTGGCGCTGGTCAGCCTGATCGGGCTCGGCAGCCTGGTGGGCCGCTTCACCATCGGCGCGCTCGCCGACCGCCTCGGACGCATCCCGTCGCTCGCGTTGATGTACGCCGGGCTGGGCGCGATGCTGCTGCTGTGGTGGCTCTCCAGCCAGTACTGGGTGCTGGTGCTGTTCGCGCTGTCGTACGGCGCCTTCTACGGCGGTTTCGTGGCGCTGGCGCCCTCGATCACGATGGATCTGTACGGTCCGCGCGCGGTGTCGGGCATCATCGGCGTCCTCTACACGGGGCCCGGCATCGGAACCCTGCTCGGGCCGCCGCTGGCCGGCGTCGCGTTCGACAGGCTCGGCAGCTACGGCCCGGTGATCCTGGCCCTCGCCGCGCTCTCGTTCGCCGCGGCGGGCATCGTGCTGGTTCTGATGCGGCGCGTGCGCGCCGCCCCGGCGTGAAGCGCGCGCCGGCCATCGCGGTGAGCGAGGCGCGCGGCCTGCGCCAGCTCCATCTCGGCGGCGAAGCGATCCAGAGCGCGATGCGGATCGACGATCCCTACGCCCTCGCGCTCGACTATACGCGCTGCATGATGGCGTTCCTGCTGTTTCATCCCCGGCCGCGCGAGGTGATGATGATCGGACTGGGCGGCGGCTCGCTCGCCAAGTTCTTTCATCGCAGGTTCCGTGCGGCGCGGGTGCGCGCGGTCGAGCTGGACCCGCGCGTGGTCGCCGCGGCGCGCGAGCACTTTGCCCTGCCGCCGGACGACGCGCGCCTGACGGTCGAGGTGGGCGACGGCGCCGAGTCGCTCGCTCCCGAATGCTGCGACCTGCTGGTGGTGGACGGGTTCGACGACGGCGAGCAGGTGCCCGGCCTGGCGAGCCGCGCCTTCTACGACGCCGCCTGGCTCGCGCTTGCCGAGCCGGGCGCGATGGTGCTCAATTTCATGAGCGACGACCGGGAGCTGGACGTCTATCTGCAGCGCGTCGAGCGCGCTTTCGGCGGGGCGGTGCTGTGCCTGCCCGCGCTGTCGGACCCGAACCTGATCGTGATCGCGCTCAAAGGCGGGCCGCGCCGGCTGCCATGGCGCGCGCTGCGCGCGCGCGCCGGGCGCCTCGAGGAGCGCTACGCGCTGCCGTTCCGGCGCTATGTCGCGGCGCTCGGCCGGATGAATCCCCACACCGGGGACGACCTTATAATTGTCCCGGACGCGCAACCGAGCGGAGGAAGAAGATGAAACTGACCAGCGAAAGCTTTACCGACATGGGCGAGATCCCGGGGCGTTGCGCGTTTGCGGTGCCGGATGCCCAGGCCCACGTCCGCCTGTCCGACAACCGCAATCCGCAGCTCGCCTGGAGCGGGCTTCCGGCCGGCACCCGCTCGCTCGCGCTGGTCTGCCACGACTACGACGTTCCGTCCAAGCCCGACGACGTCAACAAGGACGGCCGGCAGATCCCCGCGACCCTGCCTCGCGTCGATTTCTACCATTGGCTGCTGGTCGACCTGAAGCCCTTCGAGAAGCCGATCGCCGAAGGCGAGTTCTCCAACGGGGTCACGGCCCGCGGCAAACCCGGTCCGCAGGCGCCGCGCGGCGCGCGCCAGGGCGTGAACGACTACACCTCGTGGTTCGCCGGCGACGCCGAGATGAAAGGCGACTACTACGGCTACGACGGTCCGTGCCCGCCCTGGAACGACACCATCGTGCACCACTACGTATTCACGCTCTACGCGCTCGACATCGAGAAGTGTCCGCTGGCGGACGGCTTTCGCGGCGCGGAGCTGCTGTCCGCGATCAAGGGCCATATCCTCGACAGCGCGCGCATCACCGGGCTGTACACGCTGAACCTGTCGGTCAAGGCTTGAGCCTCGAGGTCCTGGCGCTGGCGCCGATCGCGTTTCTCGGCGCGCTGGTCTACGGCATCACCGGCTTCGGCGCCGCGCTGGTCGCGATACCGCTCGCGACGCATTTCGTTCCGTTGCGCTTCGCGCTCGCGGTGTTCGTGCTGCTCGACCTCGGCAACGCGCTGCGCATCGGTTTCGAGGCGCCGCGCAACGTGATGCGCGGCGAGGTGCTGCGCCTGGTGCCGATGCTGGTGGCCGGGACCGTGCTCGGCGTCACCGCGCTGGTGAACCTGCCGCGCCGTGGCGCTCTCATGGCGCTGGGCGTGTTCGTGGTCGCGTTCGCCCTGTACTCGCTTTTCGCGCGCGGGCCGCGCCGGGTGCTCGGACGCGGCTGGGCCTGGCCCGC
>Ga0210077_1000195_pt1 | contig 26757 bp, 23 predicted proteins | sample RushMan_CattailN_5_FD_185556 | JGI IMG/M metagenome (GOLD analysis project Ga0210077, IMG submission 185556) | Wetland microbial communities from San Francisco Bay, California, USA, that impact long-term carbon sequestration -... | ecosystem: Environmental > Aquatic > Marine > Wetlands ... | reverse complement strand
CTAAAAAAGTGGTAATTTCGGCTCCGACCAAAGGCGGAAACGTCGGCACTTACGTTTTAGGTGTTAATGAATACAAAAACGACGCCGAGGTGATCAGCAATTCCTCCTGCACCACCAACAGTGTTGCACCTGTTGCCGCCGTTATGGAGGCAAATTTTGGGATCGAGAAGGCAGCCATGACCACAATTCATGCTTATACGGATGATCAAAATCTACAGGATAATTCTCACAAAGACCTGCGCCGTGCCCGTTCTGCCCCCAACAATATAATTCCGACAACCACGGGAGCCGCGATTTCGACAACCGAAACTATTCCCTCTCTGAAAGGCCTTTTTGACGGACGGGCGCTGCGGGTTCCGGTTATCACCGGTTCAATGACCGATTTTGCCATTATTACCAAAAAAGAAGTTACGGTTGAGCAGGTAAATGAGGCTTTTGAAGCAGCTGCCATAAACCCGATTTATAAAGGTATTATCGCAACCACCAGGGAGCCATTGGTTTCCTCGGATATTGTTGGCAGAAGCGAGTCAGCAATAGTTGACCTTTCCCTAACCCAGGTAATAGGCGGAAACTTGGTTAAGATCTTTGCCTGGTATGACAACGAATGGGGTTATACCAATAGACTTGTGGAGCAGGTAATCAGGGTGGGAAGAACCATCAACGCTACAACCGCTCCCACAGACGGAATAACTTTATCATTTGGGGACAGTGCCCAGAAATAAATCCAATTTATATGGAGGATAAATATCAAAGCAGGACCATAAGAAATATTGCCTTTTTTGGTGATGCTAATATTCCGGCTAAAGATCCGGTTTATAAAGCCGCTTATGAAACCGCTAAACTTTTGGCCCAAAACGGTTATACAATTGTTGATGGAGGAGGGCCAGGGGTGATGCAGGCGGCAACTTCAGGTGCCCAAGCCGGTGATGGTCCGACTCTGACAGTTACTTTTGACGCTGTTGATGCACCCGGTTTTGAGGGGAAATATATTAAAAACAATGCCGACCACGAAATAGTTACTACCAACTATATGGAAAGGATGTTTAAGTTGATGGAATACGGAGATATGTTTGTAATTTTCAAAGGGGGAAGCGGGACCATCTCGGAATTCGGTACAGCCTGGGTTTTGGCTAAACTTTATTATGGTAATCACAAACCCTTTATTCTTTTTGGTAGTTTTTGGGCGGAAATCATCGATGTTTTTAGGAAGAATATGAATATCGATAACAAAGAACTTGCAGTATTTGAAATAGTCGAAACACCACAGCAAGTATTGGAGGCAATTAAAAAATTTGAAAAAAGACAATGCAGTTATGGAAAAAACTCCTGAAGAACTAGCCAAAATTGCCACTACTGTTAGGCGTGAGATAGTAAAAATGATCTATGCTGCCGGGAGCGGTCATCCGGCAGGATCCTTAGGAATGGCGGAGATTTTTGTGGCACTTTATTTTGGAATTCTAAACCATGATCCAAAAAAGCCGTCTTGGGAATTGCGCGACAGGTTTTTTTTGTCAAACGGCCATATCTGTCCTGCCCTTTATGCAACTTTGGCCCTGGCAGGTTATTTTTCATCCGACAAGCTCAAAACACTAAGACAATTAGGCTCACCACTCCAGGGACATCCGGAAAAAGGTAGACTCCCCGGAATCGAAAGTAGTTCAGGCCCCTTAGGTGAAGGATTTGCCCAAGCATGCGGTTATGCCTTGGCTGCCCGAATGGATTCTGCCCGTTTCAGGGTTTATTGCATAACCTCCGACGGAGAGCATGATGAAGGAAACCATTGGGAAGCGGTTGCCTTTGCTTCAAAATATTGTCTTGCCAACTTAACTTTAATAGTTGACAGAAATCAAATACAAAGTGATGGAAGAACCGAAAATGTTATGCCTCTGGAGCCTTTGGCTGATAAATACCGTGCCTTTGGCTTTAATGTAATCAACATCAATGGCCACGATTTTGAGCAGATTCTATCTGCGGCTGATGCGGCCAGAAGAGAATATCAAAAACCAAGTGTGATCATTGCCAATGTGGTTGCAGGTAAGGGAGTTTCATTCATGGAAGGAAATTACAGATGGCATGCTAAACCGATAGATAAGCAGCAATGCGAGGATGCTCTAAAAGAACTTAAATGATAATCAAGAATTTATATCTATCAGAAGATTTATATCAAAAAGGTATAAAAAAGCTGCCCACCCGCGATGGTTTTGGAGTGGGAGTTGTTGAGGCAGCAGAAGTTGACGATAAAATAGTCTGTTTGACGGCTGATTTGGCAGGTTCAACCCGACTGGATGAATTTGAAAAGAAGTTTTATGATAGGTTTGTTGAAGTGGGTGTAGCTGAGCAAGCTTTGGCAACGATCGCCTCAGGCATGGCAAATTACGGGAAAATACCCTTTATTACTTCATTCGCCATTTTTTCACCCGGGCGCAATTGGGAGCAGATAAGAACCACAATTTGTCTTAACAACCTGCCCGTAAAGATTATTTCCAGCCATGCCGGGCTTAATGTGGGGGCGGACGGGGCAACCCATCAGTCGTTGGAGGATTTGGCATTAACACTGGTGCTGCCCAACATTACGGTAATCTCGCCTTGCGATGCACAAGAAGCCAGGAAAGCAACGATTGCCGCAGCCAAGACAAAAGGACCGGTCTATATGCGGCTGACTCGTGACAAATTCCCAATAATAACCAGCGAAAAAACACCTTTTGAAATAGGGAAAGCTCAAGTCTTTTATAAATCCAAGAAGCCCGAACTCGCAATTGTGGCTACAGGACCTATGGTTTATGAGGCACTTTTGTCAGCCAGAAAGCTGCAAAAAGAAGGTATTGGAAGCTGGGTTGTCAACTGCGCAACTATAAAACCCCTGGATTCCTCAACAATCGTTAATGCAGCTAAAGTATGTGGTGCAGTTGTATGTGCTGAAGAACATCAGATTACCGGAGGTATGGGAAGTGCAGTTGCTCAAATGTTGACCAAAACACTGCCTAAAAGTGAACAGGTTCCAGTGGAATTTGTTGGGGTAGACGACAGCTTCGGTGAGTCAGCAAGAAATTATAAAAAATTATGGGCGAAATACCATTTAACCAATGTTGATATCAGCAAAGCTGCAAAAAAAGTAATTACCAGAAAAAACTCCTAGGCTTTACTGGATAAACTTGAAGGTTGAATAGATTTGATCCGGAAGGTTAGTTAAGGTTGAGTCTACTTGGGTATAAAAAACTACCGATATTTTGTAGGCTTTGCCGCTGTTTACAAAGTAGACACTGTTTATCGGACACGCCTGAACACATTTGCCTGGCTGCGCGCCGTTTGATAGTGGATCATCCCAGAATTTTAGCGCATCAAGTCCATCTACTTTATAATTTGATACCAAAGAAAAAGTTTGGGAAGGAAGAGGCAGGGCATTCGACTCCTTCATATAGGTTAGCCAGCTTACCAGATTTTTCTCATCGGGATTGTCCCAAACAGATACATTGATTGCGTATTTATTCGGGTTGTCCGAAATGTAATTGGTTTTCATTACATAAAGTTCGCTCGAACCGGTAGCAACCGAGGATTCCTTCATAGCTGCAAGATCCTCAGGGAAGCTTATTTGAAAGGAATAGGTGTTGCTGGTATATTTTTGCCAATCAGTTGTAGCACTGGAAGTTGCCGTGGGAGTAGGTGAAGCAATAAGGGTAGGTTGAGGTGTGGGCTGGTTTTGCTGGGAGATCAAAAGGTTTTTAAGCTGCTGGTTTTGATAAAAAAGGTAGCCCACTGCCGCCAGAGCTAAAAGTACAAAAATAGCTATAACAACGGTGATAAAAGATCCTTGTTTCTTGGCTTTGGGGGGTAAAACAGGGGTTGGCTGCTTGATGTTTACATCAGTTTTGGGAGCCGGTTGTTCTGCCAATGAGGTAGCCGGGGGAGTTTGCTCTGATGGTTGGTCAGGCAGAAAAGAGCTTTTTTGAGCTTCAGCAGCCTCCTGTGTTTTTTGGTCGTTTGGCTCCATATATTTAAGTATGCTTCAAAAGTGTTGTTCTTTCAAGCATAATTTGTTAAATTTAAATATAGCATGCCTGACATAGATATCAAAAAAATAACCAAAAATGGAAAAGCTTTGTTCTTGGCCTATGACCAGGGGTTTGAACACGGACCTGTTGATTTCAATGACGAAAACGTAGACCCCAATTATATTTTGGAGATTGCACAAAAAGCAGGTGTTTTTACTGCAATAATTTTTCATCAGGGTATTGCCCAAAAATATTATCCGATTGGTGGTCTTGATATTCAAAAAACCCCGCCTCTTTTGATGAAGCTTAACGGTAAAACTTCGCTTCATCCTGGGGAGGAACCCTACAGTCCTCCGGTTTGTACTGTTGAGGAAGCGGTAAGGCTGGGTGCTTCAGCTGTAGGCTATACCATCTATGTGGGAAGTGGTTTCGAGGCAAAAATGATGAAGGAGTTTTCCCAGATTGAAAAAGATGCCCATAGACTTGGAATTCCTGTTACGCTTTGGTCCTATCCCAGAGGCAAGAATGTTGAAGGCAAAGAAACCCAAAAAGAGACAGTTGCCTACGCCGCGAGACTGGCCCTTGAGCTGGGCGCAGACTTCGTAAAACTGCCCTATACCGGGGATAAGGAAAGTTTTTCCTGGGTAGTTAAAAGTGCGGGAAAAGTTAAAGTTTTGGTACAGGGTGGAAAGAAAAAGGACGAAAAAGGTCTTTTGGAGGAGGTTGGGGATTTTATGTCGGCAGGCGCTTCGGGTATGGCGGTTGGAAGAAATATCTGGCAGGATAAAAACCCGGTGGAGGTTGCTACCAAGATTTCCAAAATTGTTTTTGCATAGGAATAATCCACAAACAAGATGATGAATGACTACCAACTAATTTCAATAGGCGATGCTTCGATTGATGCTTTTATTACTCCTTCGGAAAGCGAAACGGTCTGCGAAATAAAAGACAAGGAATGCCATATTTGTTTTTCCTACGGAGACAAAATACCTGTAAAAAACCAGGAGTTTTGTGTTGGGGGGAATGCTGCCAACAATGCTGTTGGAGTTACTAGGCTTGGAGTAAAAACCTATATTGTTTTGACTTTGGGTATTGATTACACCGGCAAAATGATTGTTGATAAACTTACCAAAGAAGGAGTTGATCTAACCTATGTCATCCAGCAGCCTGCCACTACCTCAAACTATTCGACAATAATATCTTATCAGGGAGAAAGAACAATATTTTCCTATCATGCACCGCGAAGCTATGAATTTCCGGTACAGTTGCCGACAGTTGGCTGGGTCTATTTAACCTCAATGGGTGAGAGCTTTTTACCTTTTTATAAACATGTTGCTGCCTGGTTAGCCAAAAATCCTCAGATAAAACTTGCTTTTAATCCGGGAAGTTACCAAATGCGAGCGGGGATTGAGGAGATAGGTGATATCTTAAAAAGAACCCATTTGATTTTTGTTAATAGACAAGAGGCTCAAAAGCTTACAGGGATGGATGAAAGTAGCGGGAAAGAAAAGGACCTATTGCTTGCACTTTCAAAACTGGGGCCAAAAAATTGTGTGATTACGGATGGTGCTAAGGGTTCAATGTATTATGACGGAACACATTTTGTTAAGGCAGGAGTTTTGCCTGTTGATGCTTTTGAAAGAACCGGAGCCGGGGACGCTTTCGGATCCGGCTGTCTGGCCGCGATTATCAAAGGAAAAACACCCCAGGAAGCTTTAATGTGGGGAACAGTAAACTCAGCTTCGGTTATTGGCTATACTGGTTCTCAAAAAGGACTTTTGACAGAGGCTGATATGACGCAGTGGCTTGAGAGAGCGAAAAGTAGTAAGGTAGAGGTGGGTGAATTTTAGATATGAAGATATTTGTAACAAGACAACTTCCCGGAAATCACCTGGAGAGTCTATCAAAGGCAGGAATTGAGTATCAAATATCCCAGGTTGACAGACCGCTAACCCAGCAGGAGTTAGTTGATAAAGTGCCAGGTATTGACGGAATAATCTCTCTTTTAACCGATAGAATTGATGGAGATCTAATGGATACCGCCGGACCCCAGTTAAAGATAATATCCAATTATGCGGTTGGTTTTGACAATGTAAATATCAAAGCGGCAACAGACAGGGGGATAGTGGTGACTAACACACCCTCAGAAGAAGTAAACGAGGCGGTTGCGGAACATGCTTGGGCTTTGATTTTAGCATCTGCCAGAAGGGTGGTTGAGGCCGATGAAGCGACTAGAAGGGGTGCATACCGTGGCTGGGAGCCCGATATTTTTTTGGGAACAAGTTTGGTAGGTAAAACACTTGGTATTTTGGGTTTGGGAAGGATAGGCTCGATGGTTGCCAAAAGAGCAGCAGGCTTTGGGATGAAAATTATTTATAACAAAAGATCACGCGACGAACAGGCAGAAAATGAATTTGGCTGTAAATTTGCGGATTTGGAGACGCTTTTAAAAGATTCAGATGTGATTACTTTGCATGTTCCCTTAACCGACGAAACACGCCATATCATCAACAAAGAATCTTTGGCCAAGATGAAGAAAGGTTCATATCTTATCAACACTGCCCGCGGTGGTTGTGTAGACGAACATGCACTGGGTGAGGCAGTAAGGGAAGGCCGCCTGGCGGGAGCGGCTTTAGATGTTTTCGATTGTGAACCGAATATTGATCCGGAGCTTATCGGAATGCAAAATATTATACTAACCCCGCACATTGCATCCTCTACCAAAGAGGCAAGGGAAAAGATGGGCCAACAAGCCATTGGGGCAATTATAGACATCTTATCAGATAAAAAACCGGATAATATAGTTAATGAAGAGATGTGGAATAATAGGCGTAAATAGTATATATTGTCCATATATTATATCCAATTATTTTGATAATATTATCGTTTTGAACAACCCCAATAAAAAGCGAAAGTTAAAAATATCTTTTTAAGATATTGTCTATTGATAGTAGAATATTGACATGTCGTTATTTGCTAAAAAAGATAAATCCATAGACGAAGAATACGATGATCGAGTTTTTAAACCAAACTCCAAAAGTGTCAAGGATATAAAAGATCTAAAACCGCAAAACCGTAAAAAAAGAAAAGAACCACCAAAGCCTTGGACCAAAAAAGAAAGGATGGTTGTTTTTTGGATTTTTTTTATTACTATTGCTTTATCAGGGGTATTAAGTATTTACTCAAGAAAGGGAAAAGTGTCGGGTTTTCCCAGGGTAGTACTTAAAGTTCCTAACATTTCAATTTTTAAGGAGGATACGATAGTGGTAGGAAACAATAGCGATGAATATCAAAAACAGCAAGATATAAGTGCAGATATTATTGCACAGTTTGATAAAGCAACCTATGGTTTAAACGGACTTTACGCATTTTATGTAATTGATCTTCAAAATAATTTTTCTTTCGGTAAAAACTACAATGAAGAAATGCAGGCAGCATCTCTGATGAAACTTCCGGTGATGGCGGCATTTTATATTCAGAAAGAAGAGGGGATAATTGATGAAGACACAATTTACACATTGAAGGAATCGGATAAACGTACTGGAGCTGGCAGTTTAGCCTCCAAACCTGCGGGAACAAAAATAAGTTACAGGGAATTGATTGAGCTAATGTGTAAACAATCGGATAACACTGCTTTTTACATAATAAGAAATTTGGTTGGTGATGACAAGATAAATGAGGCAATAAACCAGATCGGAATGGTTAGTACCTCTCTTGAGGATTTTACAACAACACCTGCTGATATCGGTATCTATTTTGAGAAGTTATATAGCGGCGAAATTATTGCAAAAGACGACAAGGATGAAATGCTAAACTTTTTGACGGATACTATTTATGAGGATTGGATTGCTGCGGGTATACCCGGTGTCAGGGTTGCTCACAAGTATGGAAGGGAAGTTCACTGTGTAAACGATGCGGGAATAGTCTACGCAGATAAGCCATTTGTATTGGTTATCATGTCTGATGGAATTGTGGAAAAAGAAGCTGATGCTGTTATTGCGCCTCTTTCAGGCATGATCTTTCAAAAATATACCTCGATATAATTTTTTATTCCTGATAAGTGTATGCGCCATTGTCTAAAATATCCGGTGAAGTTTGATTATTTTGACCGCTTAGGTTTTGTGCAAATTGATTAGGTGAGCAATGCGCTGTGGGCTGGTTTTCCGACAAAAACCACTCGCTTCTTTGAGGACAACCGTTGCAGGGAAGTGTTCCGGAGTAGCTGCAGATTGCCAGTTTTACTATTCCTTCAGGAACTGCCCAGTCTTTTGAAGGTAGATCAGCTAAAAGCGCTGACATAATTTTGTTAAAAATCGGGGATGCTCCGGTAATTCCTGAGGCGACTCTCGACATCGGTGAGTTGTCGTTATTTCCTACCCAAACAGCGACCAAATATTCCGGGGAAAAACCTACAGTAAGATTATCTCTAAGACTGTTGCTGGTACCTGTTTTAACCGCAACTTCAGGATGGCCGGGAATTACTAAGGCAGAAATCGGCCCAAAAGCAGGAGTTCTAGCTGAGTTGTCTTTGAGGATATCAATAAGCATGAAGGCTACCCTTGGGTCAAGAACCTGTTTGTCAGAGCAAGTAATCTTTGAGAAACCCGAAATAACGTTTTTTGTGTCGACATTTGAGTTGTCGGTTGTGTTTTGAAGATTTTGATAAAGTTGCGGATAGAGAACACATTTGTTTTCGGCCATAATCCTGCCGGATGAATTGGTCACCCTAAGGATTGATGAATAATCACGATTTACACCATAATCGGCAACCGTTGCATAAACTTTTGCCAAGTCCAATAGAGTTACATCTGCACCCCCAAGAGTCAGCGATAACCCGTAACGGTTTGGTTCATTCCAGCTGGTAATTCCCATTTTTTGACCCATATCAACCATGTTGCTGACACCATAAGAAGCCAATACCTTGACGGCGGGGATGTTTCTTGATTCGGCAAAAGCACTTCGTAGCGTAATTTTGCCTCTGTAATTTCCATCGTAATTATTAGGTGTATATACAGGAGAACCAGGAACAAAAAAGCTAACAGGTGAATCATCAATTATTGTTGCAGGAGTATAGCCGTGTGATAGGGCATAAGCGTAGTTGACCACCTTTATTGATGAACCGGGTTGGCGAAGAGACGTAGTTACGTTTACGTTACCGTCATGGTTTACATCAAAGTAATCTTTGGAGCCTACCATTGCTAAGATCTCATCAGTTTGTGGATTAATAACTAATGCTGCGCCGTTCCCTACATGCAGTGTGGCCAGTTTGTCGACTTCATTTTTTACGACCTCTTCAGCCAACTGCTGGATTTTATAATCCAGCGTGGTAATGACCTGCAAACCCCCTTTTTCGACAACCTCCTCTCCATACTGGTCTACCAGTTTTTGTTTGACATACATCACAAAATGGGGAGCTTTAATATCGATTGTATTTGCTGCGAAGCTAACTTTTTGTTCAAGTGCGGCATCCTCTTCTTCTTGGCTGATGAATTTATTTACCTTCATTAAATTTAAAACCTCTTTTTGTCGCTCAAAGGCTGCCGAAGGGTTAGTACCAAAAGGGGAATATTTGGTTGGACTTTTGGGTAGCCCTGCCAACAAGGCTGCTTCGGAAAGAGTCAGTTGGCTGACATCTTTGGAAAAGTATTGACGGGAAGCCTCCTGGATACCATAGGCAGTTCCGCCATAGGATACTTCGTTTAAGTACATTTCGAAAATCTGATCTTTTGAGTAGGTAAATTCAACTTCTACAGCTAAAATTAGTTCCTTTATTTTTCTGGAGAGTGTTTTTTCCGGAGTCAAAAGTGCATTTTTTACCAGCTGTTGGGTTATGGTTGAACCCCCGGAGAGTTCACCATTTTGAATGTTTTTAAAAAATGAACGGACGATTCCCTTAGGGGAAAAACCAAGGTGCTGGTAGAATTCGGCGTCTTCAGCGGCTAAGGTTGCGAGTCTTACCTGTGTTGGCACATCCTCCAAACTTACTAATGAACGGTTTTGGTCTTTATAGATTGTATATAACAAAACACTGTTTCTATCATAGATACGGGTAGACAGCTGCTGTTTTCGGTTGACTAGATCTTTGGGGGAGGGCAAATCTCTTAAAATGGTAAACCAAAAGAAAAATATAAAACAAAAAACTAAAAGTGCAAAAAATGCATTTCTTGGTCTAAGTTTGATAAGGTAGGGAAAAATTCTTGAGGTTTTTGGTTTTTGGTAGCTTTTCCTTGCTGCCTTTCTTTCTTGACGCTTAAAAGCTATTTTTATCTTAGGCAGTTTAGGTTTAGGAATATAGATTTTAATTTTGGGAAGCTTTAATTTTTCAGCTTTTTGGAAAGTAAGCTCGAGCAAGCCGAGAATGAAATCAAACGGTGCAAATATTAACTGTGGAAGAATCCTTAAAAAACGACCTACTATAAGAAATATAAAAAGAATGAATAAAATTAGTCTGGAAAGAACAAAATAAAAAGGTTTGCCAATAAATTCCAGAAACCCTTTGAAGTTTAAAAGAGCCTTTTCACCTATTTTTGGGGCAAGTTTTTCATCTGGTTTTTTTAAGGCTCGCCTAGCCACTAACTATATTCTACCATTTAATCACAAAAGTTAAATATATAATATTTTTAATAGATGGGGTAATTTATGGTAGTCGGTGCTGTTGGAATGGGACAGTTAAGACAAACAACACTGTTTAGAGGATCATAGACTACAGGATGGTTTTGTGTTTCAATCAACTCGGGCGCTAAATCGGCAGCAGCAATAGTACCGGTTGTCTTGTCTATGAGAAGGTCGGCAGTTGTTGTTTGGGCCTGTTCGGGTAGATGGTCTTCCAGGAAATATTCAAACCTGGTTGGACAGCCGGGGTTATCTTCAGGGCCTGCCGGAACAAATCCCGTATCGGCACAAACTGTCCTGCCCACAACACTATCAGGTTGTTGGGGCCATGCATGTCCTTCATCTTGGGGATTATAAAAACCTTTTTCTGCCTTATCCAATACATTTTTCATCACTTTATTAAAAATGGGTGAAGCCCCCGATACTCCTGATACAGCTCCTCCCATGGGGGAATTGTCGTTATTCCCGACCCAGGTGACTACAACCGCATCCGCGGTGTAACCTAGGGTCCAGTTATCGCGTCTGTCATTGGTGGTTCCGGTTTTAACTGAGACCTCGGGGTGGCCGGATACATTAAGATATGAACTTGCACCGAAGGCTGCAGAACGTGCGTTATTATCATATAAGATCTGGGAAATCAAAAAGGTCACATCGGGGTTTAATACCCGGTCTCCCTCAAGTTCATTAACATCCTGTTGGTAGAGCACTTTTCCCTTCCAATCTTCAATCTTAAGAATCGAAATCAGAGGTTGTTTTATACCTTGATTGGCAAAAACTCCGAAAGCCTCTGCCATATCGTAAGGCCTCACTTCGCCTCCACCGAGGGTTAAAGAGAGACCGTAGTTACTTGCGTCTTTAAGAGTGGTAAGCCCCATCATTCTGGCAAAATCAACGAAATTATCAACTCCGTTTAAAGCTAAAACCCTAACAGCAGGAATGTTAAAGGAGTTGCCTAGTGCAAATCTAGCCTCGATAGCTCCGTGGAAAAGGCCATCGTAATTTACCGGACAATAAGATGGTTGGCCTGCGACCGAAAAACAGGTTGGGACATCCGCCAGTACGGTTGAGGGTGTAATTTTCCCATCTTTTAGCGCCAGTGCGTAGTTTAGGGGCTTAATTGAGGATCCGGGTTGTCTTTCGGAAAATACGACGTTTACCTTTCCGTCTTCATCCTGAGCAAAATAATCTTTGGAACCTACCATTGCTAAAATTTCACCGGTTTTGGGTCGGGTGACTATTGCTGCTCCGTTTCCGACCTTTTGTTTTTGTAGTTTTCCCACTTCGGTAGCAACTGAATCTTGGGCAAATTCTTGAAGGTCAAGATCAAGAGTGGTGGTTACCCTCAGACCACCTTGCTCGACCACATTTTCGCCATATTTATCTACCAACTGTTCTTTTACCCAGAGTGCAAAATGTGGGGCTTTCGGAGCTTCGGTATCTGCATAGACAATAGGTTGGCTTTTTGCATCATCGGCCTGCTCTTGGGTAATGTAGCCATCCTCGACCATCCTGGATAGAACTGTTTCTTGGCGTCCTTTGGCAAGGTCGGGATGAGCACCAAAAGGAGAATAGCGTGTGGGTGCTGCAGGAAGACCAGCCAAAAGTGCTGCCTCAGCAAGGGTTAAATCTTTTGCCTGCTTATTGAAATAGAGCTCGCTTGCTGCCTCAATTCCATAGGCTGTTGAACCATATGGAATTTGATTAAGGTACATTTCCAATATCTGGTCCTTTTGGTAAATACTTTCCACTACCATAGTGAGAGCGAACTCTCTAATCTTTCTTCTAATAGTTCTATCGGGAGTGAGAAGCGCATTTTTAACCAGCTGTTGGGTTAGGGTTGAGCCTCCCTCAAGCTTTCTTTTGAATACTATATTGTAGGCAGCACGAACGATTCCAGTATATGAGAATCCGTGATGCTTGTAAAAATCCTTGTCTTCGATCGAAATAGTCGCTTGTTTAAGATAGTCGGGAAGATCGGAAAGAGTTACGGGAGTCCTTCTTTGGTCCGTATATATTTCGTAAATCAGTTTTCCGTTGCGATCAAGTATTTTTGTTGATACAGGAAAATTGTTGGATGCAAGTTTTGTTGGAAGAGGCAAGCCCCAAAAAATCCAAACTAAAACAGCTATAATCGGACCAAAAAATGCGACAGCTTTGATCTTTCTTTTGTACTTTAAAAATTTTTTTAGCTTAATACCTTTCTTCTTTTTACTTTTTTTACTCGCTGCCATAAGCATGATTATACTTTATTAGTAGGTTGACTTTAAAGTTTTATAGTAAATAATAAGATATACTTACAAAACGGCAATTATATGAGCGAAGCAGATAAAAAGTCAAAAGTGCGCGGTAAAAAACTACCTCTTAAAAAGATTTTATTATTGGTAATACCCTTTCTTGTGGTTTTGCTGTTGATTGTAGCTACAATTGTCATCAAACCCCTAAAAGAAAGATTGTGGAGTATTTATCTTAGTAAGGTTCTATCCAAGTCCACCGAAGCAAATGTTGTAGTGGGTGGCGGCGGAAAGGATATTGATTATCAAGACGGAGAAAACAGTTACACTTACAAAGAAGGTAAATTGCCGCAAGATTTCCCAGTAGATTTTCCTATTTACCCAATTGCCACTTTACAAAACTCCTGGTCAACGGATGAAGCGGATACCAAAGGAATGTCGGTTATCTGGCAAAGTAATGACGAAATGCAAACAATAACACAATATTTTAAAGAAGAGATTCCTAAAGCGGGATATGATATTACTGCCAGTTTTGAACAGGATGACAGTAACACCCTTACTTTTGAAAAGGATGCAACCAGCGGTTTTGTCGGAGTTACACCCAATCCGGACGGGGGAGTAATAATTTCTTTAACATTGGGTATTAAATAGTAACTATGAAGTCTAACCTTGAAAATAAGAAGTGGTGGAATTACATCCAAAAGGATTTACAAGATCTTCTTCTTTCTTCAGTATTTTTGTTGGAAAGAACCAAAGACTGGAAGGATACTTTTGAAGATTATTCCTTTATCGTTTTTCCTGCAGCCAAGGCTTATGAAGGCTTCTTGAAAAAAATGTTCTTGGATTTGGGTTTCATTTCGCAGGATGAATTTTACGGCAAACGATTCAGGGTGGGGAAAGCTCTTAATCCGAGTTTGGAAAAAAAATATAGAAACGAAAGTGTCTATGACCGATTGGTTGACTTTTGTTCTGGTAAGGAGCTGGCGGATGAGCTTTGGAATACCTGGAGAAGTTGTAGAAACATGGTTTTTCACTGGTTTCCAAACGAAAGAAATGCAGTTAGCTATAATGAAGCAAAGCAAAGGTTTCAGCTGATTATTGATTCAATCGACAAAGCATTTGAGGATTGTCGGCTCAACTCCAACCATCAATAGCAACCAACAATCAAATTGTGCTAATCTTAATAGATGGCTAAACACACAAAAATTGCTTTGGTCAAAAATGCCACTGTTTTTTCGGCATATCTACTGATTGTTTGGGGTTTATACCGCTACTTGATAGTACTTCCTGAGGAGCTTGAGGAATTGGTTATAAAACCCATTTTTTGGCTGATTCCGGTTTTTTTACTGGTCAGAAATGAGGGATTAGAGCTCTCTTCTTTAGGTATTACAACAAACAACCTTTTCAAATCTATCTACCTTTCAATATTTTTAGGAGCAATCTTTGTAATCGAAGGACTTTTGGTCAATTTTTTTAAATATGGGGGTATCAATTTTGCAGCTAATATCGGAGATAAAGTTATCTTATATTCATTGCTGTTAACTACGGCAACAGCAATTTCAGAGGAAATTGCATTCAGAGGATATATTTTTACTCATTTTTGGGAAGGTTTCGGCTCTGAATGGTTAGCTAATTTCCTCTCCTCCGGAATTTGGACAGTAATACATATTCCAATTACCATTTTTTATTGGAGAATGGATCTGACATCATCTTTGGCATATCTTTTGGTGACTGCGATATTCGGTATAGGTTCTGCATATATTTTTGCAAGAACTAAAAATGTATTTTCTTCAATATTGCTTCATGTCCTTTGGGAATGGCCCATCATTCTTTTTAGGTAAAAATCGGGATCAATTGATGCCATTTTGTATTCATTTTCTTGACTATTAGATGCAGAGGGATAGTATAATCATTATCACACAATGTTGAAGCGTTTTGCGGGTATTGGTTTGGCTTTGGTTTTTGCATTCACAATTTTGTTTGTTTCAGTATTGCGTTCAGCCTCGATTAATTATGCTTTTTGTGCCACAGACAGTATAGATGCTACTGCAGTTCTTTCTTCAGAAGATATTGTGTCAATTGATTATCCTTTACCATACCCTGGGAAAATATTACCAAATAGCGCTCTTTGGCCGCTTAAAGCCCTGAGGGATAGGGTTTGGCTTACACTAACTACCAACCAGTCCAAGCGTGCCAGGCTGATGATTCTCTTTGCGGACAAAAGGCTAGAAGCTGCAAGAATTCTTTTTGAGCAAAATGATACCGAAATTGCTTATACAACTCTAACCAAGGCTGAAAAATATTTGGATCAAGCTTCCAGCATTGCCTACGAAAATAATCAAAAAGGACAGGGAGATCCTGATTTGTGTGATACGATCGCTAATGCTTCGTTAAAACATATGGAGGTAATCCAAAACATTCTGAAAATAGCTCCGGAAGACATGAAGCCCCAAGTTATTAAGGTTAACGACTATCCGGGCAATGTATATAAAAACAGCAGAGATTGTCTTAGATCGCACGGATTGGATGCTCCACAAAATCCGTTTAATGGGGAATAATAGCGTTTTTTGGATGAATTTTTTCTTCATATTATAGGTAGCAAAAATCTTTAGCACTAAGGGTTAAAATATTCCTAGAAAAATAGTAAATTATTTAGCCACGGGTAATGCCTAAGATGATATTTTTTGACATAAAAATTACCAGTTGACTATACAGATCTAGTGTTAGATTATTTTCTCTAATACTGCCAATAGTGATTTTAGTTTTCAATTATGAAAACTATTTTAATTTAAAAAGGATATTATGAAGTGTCCATTTTGCGGAAAGATCGATAGTCATGTTTTGGAATCAAGAGTTGTTGATGGTGGCATTACTATAAGGCGAAGACGTAAGTGTCTATATTGCAAAAATAGATTTACTACTTTTGAAAGAGTTAGGGGTACAGGGCTCTGGGTGGTTAAAAAAGACGGTAAAAAAGAGCTTTTTGACAAAGAAAAAATAAAAAGGGGAATTTTAAGAGCTGTACAAAAAAGACCAGTGTCACTAGAAGATGTTGATGAACTTGTTGATGATGTAGAAAGAGAGATGCTACGCAAAAGGCTGCAGGAAGTAACTACAAAACAAATCGGTAGAGCAGTATTGCGAAAGTTGAAAAAAGTAGATAAAGTAGCCTGGTTAAGATTTGCCAGTGTCTATTTGGAATTTGAAGATCTCAAGGATTTCGGAAGGGCGATCAATAAAGCATAAATGAAAAAGAAAACAAAAAGCCAAATAATAACCTTCGAAAATTTTAGATATGATTCTTACGAGAAGGTCAGAGACAAAATTGCTAAGAAAGTAGGAAAAAAACCGAAGCTTCCAGATGATTTACAGGTAGGTGAATGGACGGAACAAGCTTTAAAAGTATTAAAAGAACGTTATCTGAAGCGGGATGAGGAAGGAAATATCCTAGAGAGCCCTGAGGAGCTTTGCTGGAGAGTTTCTTGGGAAGTGGCATCAGCTGAAGCGATATGGGGTGAAACGAAAGCTAAAATTGAAAATAAAGCCAGAGAGTTCTATGGTTTACTGGTTTCCAGGAATTTTCTTCCCAATTCACCAACTTTAATGAACGCCGGTGCCAATAATAATCTTCAATATTCGGGCTGCTTTGTTTTGCCGGTTGAGGATTCGCTGGTGGGAATTTTTGATGCGATAAAATACCAAGCGTTAATACATCAAAGCGGTGGGGGAACAGGCTTTTCTTTTAGTAGGTTAAGGCCAAACGGCTCTCTGGTTAAATCCAGTCGAGGAACTGCTTCAGGCCCCGTTTCTTTTATGAAAATTTTTGATTCTGCGACCAACGAGATAAAACAAGGTGGAAGAAGAAGGGGTGCAAATATGGGTATGCTTCGAATAGACCATCCCGACATTAAAGAATTTATTCACTGTAAAACTGATGGCGGAATTTCCAATTTTAATATTTCTGTCGCGGTTACGGATAAATTCATGGAAGCATATCGTAAAAGAAAAAGCTATGACCTTGTTGATCCAAGAACGGGCAGGGTTACAGGATCACTTAATGCAAAAGAGGTTTTTGACAGAATTGCCCAGTCTGCATGGGAGAATGGTGATCCGGGACTTATTTTTATTGATAGGATTAATAAAAGCGTAGCCAACCCGGTTCCTTCTTTAGGTCCTATCGAAGCAACAAATCCCTGCGGTGAACAGCCACTTTATGCTTACGACTCCTGTAATTTGGGGAGTATTTTTGTAAACTATTTTTTGGTCGATAAGAAAGGCAAAAAAGACATAGATTGGGATAGACTTGGTAATGCCATCCGTCTGGCTGTTGAGTTTTTAGACAATGTCATTGAGGTCAATCCTTATCCTTTAGAGCAGATCAGAAAAACCTCACTTGCGATAAGAAGGATCGGGTTAGGCATCGGTGGTTGGGCCGACCTTTTGGTGGAATTGCAAATTCCCTACGATAGTCAGGAAGCCTTGCATCTGGCTGAAAAGCTAATGAAGTTTATCCATGATGGATCGGAAAAAGCTTCTGAGTTACTTTCGCAAAAAAGAGGAACATTCCCGCTTTGGGAGCAGTCAATCTACAAAAATAAGAAAAAAAGAAGAAATGCCACGATTACCACCATTGCTCCTACCGGTTCAATATCAATAATTGCCGGGACTTCTTCTGGGATAGAGCCCTTATTTGCTATTGCATATCAGCATATTGTTAAGGATAAAGGTTTAGATAGACAGCTTAATTTTATCAACCCCAAGTTTGAGGAAAACGCAAAAGAAATGGGTTTTTGGAGTCAGGATATAGGTGAAAAATTAGCCCAAAAGGGAATACTTAAAGATATAGATGGTATACCACAAAAAATCAAACAAATTTTTACGACAGCCCACCAAATTGATCCTTCCTGGCATATAAAAATTCAGGCTGCTTTTCAAAAGTACACCGACAACGCCGTCTCCAAGACCATAAATTTGAATAATTCTGCCAGTGTTGCGGATGTTAAGAAAGCTTATTTAGAGGCTTGGGAGACGGGTTGTAAAGGTATAACTATTTTCAGAGACGGAAGCAAAAATGTACAGGTACTCAACATGGGAATTAAGTCCAAAAAAGAGGAAGGGAAACCGGTAGATAAAGATAACGGTGAACCTTTGCGGGAAAGACCTTTTAAGGTTATCGGAGTAACCTACAGAATGGCAACTCCTGTCGGTTCGGCTTTCATAACCATCAATCAGGATGAAAACGGGGATCCGTTAGAACTTTTTATAAATGTGGGCAAAGCAGGAAGTGATGTAGCTGCCATGGCAGAGGCTTTAGGCAGGACAATTTCAACTGCCGTACGCTTCAAGGGATTTTTAACTCCTAAAGATAGAATTAAAGAGATTGCGCACCAATTATCCGGAATAGGAGGAAGACGCTCGGTAGGTTTTGGTCCCAATAAGGTATTGTCACTACCCGATGCTATAAGTGTCGCACTTTCCAACCATTATGGCTTAAATGGAAACGGAAAGTCTCATTTTAGTGCCGGTCAAGTTCTAAACGCGTCGGTTGACCCAAACGACAAACAACCCGATGGAGAACATAAAGTTTCATCTGGCCCAAAGGCTACGACTAACAAGATAACAGACACTGATTTTAAAAAGGAAAATTCTCTTCTTGCGCAAAATAATCTTGAAAATTATTATGAAAAACCAGGGGATATCTGCCCGTCCTGCGGTGCGGGTGCATTGGTTTACGAAGAAGGCTGCTCCAAATGCCACGTGTGCGGCCATTCTGAGTGTTAACTGTTAAAAAATGTCTAAAAGGATAAAAAAACAGGTTGTTAAGTTGGATGGAAGACAACAAGATTTTGACTTTCAAAAGATAGTTGCCAGTGTTTTTAATTCAGCACAAAGTGTCGGAGGCAAAGATAAAAAACTGGCCGAAGAAATAAGTGGGGAGGTCGTCGAAAAGCTAAATATTAAATATCCCAATGGAGAATTGATAAAAAGCAATGAAATCGGCGAGCTTATAGAAAAGGTCTTGATTGAACGCGGTCATGCAAAAACTGCCAAGTCGTACATTTTATATCGGGAAAACAAAAAACACGCCCAACAGAATAAAGATTCTCTTGGAGTTGTTGATGACATAGGACTTTCTTACAATACCTTATATATTCTAAAAAGCAGGTACCTCAAGAGAAACGAAGAGGGAGAAATCCTTGAGACACCCAAAGGGATGATAGAGAGGGTTGCAAAGTTTCTTTCTGCTGTAGAAAAGAGTACCCAACTTCAACAGAAGTGGTATGAGAACTTTTATGACATTATGATTGGTTTTGAATTTCTGCCCGGAACCCGTACACTGGCAAATTCAGGTAAAAGAGAAGCACAGCTGGCCAATTGTTTTGTTTTCGATATTGAAGACGACATTGACCTTATCTTTGATACGCTTCATAAATCCACACTCATAAAAAAGCATGGTGGAGGTTGCGGATACAACTTTTCCAAAATCAGACCTGAAGGGGATTTGGTTGGAGGAATACCCAAACTTGCAGCGGGTCCTATCAAAATGATGGAAATGTTTAATCTGATGACCTCGCTTTTTAAACAGGAAGGAAAATACGAAAGCGGCAATATGGCAATATTGAATGTAAATCATCCGGATATTTATAGCTGTATTTCTGCTAAACAAAACGATGGCTATCTGGCAAAAACAAACATCTCCATCGGCGTAACTGATGAATTTATGAAAGCTGCGATTTCTGACAAAGAATGGGACCTGGTTAATCCCAGAACAGGTGAAGTTGTAAACAAAGTATCTGCAAAATCTATTCTGGAACTTATGGCATCAATGGCTTGGAGTACAGGCGATCCGGGACTAATTAATCTATCTGCAATAAATAGGGGAACAAAACTTGCAAATCCTCTTTTAAAAAGAAAAGGTTCAATTATGGCAACCAATGTTTGTGGTGAAATTCCTTGCTATCCTTTCGAATCCTGTAACCTGGGTTATCTTAATTTCCCCAAATTTGTTAAAGACGTTAAATATTCGGGAAGAAGCAAAAAAGAAAAACAATTTGACTTTACCAGGTTTAAAAAAGTTGTAAGAACTGCAGTCAGGCTTTTGGATAATGTAATTGATGCATCCTGGTTTCCGGTCAGGGAAGTTGATAAAGCAGTCAGGGCACACAGACGCTTAGGCCTTGGTGGAGTAGGTTGGGCAGAAGCTCTCATCATGCTGGGTATACCCTATGACAGCAATGAGGCTTTTGAATTGGCCGAAAAAGTAACTAAAACCATGTATAACGCAGCATTTGATTCATCCTGTGATTTGGCAAAAGAAAAAGGTCCTTTTAGTCTTATTAACGACTCAATTTGGGCTGATAAGGTAAAGAAACCCAGAAATGTCGCTCTTTTGACCTTTCCTCCTTCAAGCGGTAATGCAGTAATTTGCGAAACTTCCTACGGAATTGAGCCTCTTTTTGCCTTGGCCTATGAGCAGAATGTGCTAGAAGGTGAGAGATTTACAAATGTAAATAAACTATTTGTTGAGAAGCTTAAACAAAGAGGTATTTACTCAAATGAATTGATCCAGAAAGTTATTCAAAATCATGGAAGTGCAACAGGTATAGATGAAATTCCTAAAGATATCCAAAAGTTATTTAAAGTTGCCCACGATATAGCCTGGAAAGATCATATAAAAATGCAAGCCTCTTTCCAAAAATGGACCGACAATGCAATAACAAAAACGGTTAATATGCCCAGCGATGTTACCGCTGAGCAGATAAAAGAGGCTTACATTATGGCTTGGAAACTTGGCTGCAAGGGAATAACAGTTTATAGGGATAAAACAAAAAAAGATCAGGTAATAGATTTTGGAGGGAAAAAAGCAAAAAAACAATATAAGTGTCCCACCTGTCAAATTCCGCTTATTCGGGACGGACACGGAAAATGCCTCAAGTGTAAAAAGTGCGGTTTTTCCACCTGCGAATTATAATTCTATATAAATGGCGATATATACAAAAAAGGGAGATAGGGGCAAAAGCTCAGTATTGCGATCAAAAAAAAGATTATCTAAAAATGATTTTATCTTTGAAGCAATTGGCTCTTTGGATGAGGCATCAGCCTTTTTGGGTTTAGTTGCTTCAGCTACTAAGGATAAAAAGCTGAAAAAACTTCTGAGCACTATCCAGTCGGATCTGATGTTAATTAACGCCAAAGCCGCTGGGGGAATATTACATTTTACCCAAGAAAAGACATTTTTTTTGGAAAAAAGGATAGATTTTTATCAGAACAAACTAAAAGAGTTAAAGCATTTTATTCTTCCCCAGGGTACAGTAACTTCTTCTTATCTGCATATAGCCCGAAGCATCGTAAGGCGTGCAGAGAGGAAATTTTGTCCGCTATTGCAAGACAAAATAATTTCAGAAGAAATATATGCCTATTTAAATAGGCTTTCTGATCTGCTTTTTGTACTGGCAAGATTTGAAAATAAAAAGGTCAAAAAAGCTGAGGTTATTTGGACTGTGCGATGATCTTCATACAAAAATTCCCGCTAGGTGTTAAAATAATTTAAGCAAATGCCCATGTTTCCAGAAAAAGAAAAGCAGGAAAGTGATTACTCTGTTGTCGAAAGACCGGATGAGGCTTCACCTTTAACTATAGAAAGAAAGGAAGTAGTGACACCGAAGCCTGTTAATTTTAATGCACAGGTTAAAAGCGATGACGGTAAGAATCTGATTTCAACCCCGCAGAGTAGTACTATTACTATTAGCCTACCAGCGGATGATGCACAATTACAGTCAGCATCAAAAGGCAAAAGCGATGATAGTGTGACTTGGTGGGGGTTATATTGGTTAAGAATGATTAAAAAAGCCATACACTTTGGCTGGAAGATGGTAAGTGCAAGAAAGGAATAGTATGGGGCAATTTAATTTAGATTTAAACTCTTTATTTATAGGTTTTATGATTTTTTGCGTAGCCGTATTGGTTCTATTTGGTTTGGGATATGTACTTTATATGTTTTTTAAGGTTAGAGGTCGGGAAGAGGATTCCATAGATTCGGTTTTACTGCAGGTTGCTGTTCCAAGAAATAACGAGGTAAAAATCGATGCGATGGAACAGCTTTTCGCTTCACTTTATTCATTAAAAAAAGGAGGTTGGAAGCAAAAATTTAAAGTTCAGCCGGCAATATCGTTTGAAATTGTTGCTAAAAATGAGGATATCAGGTTTTATGTATGGACTCCGGTAGAATTTAGGGACTTAATAGAAAAACAAATTCATGGAGCTTATCCTGATGCCGAGGTTATGGAAGTCGAGGAATATAACCTTTTTAATAACCAAGGTAAAGTAGCTTATAAATCCTTACAGCTTGATAAGAACAATTTTTACCCGATCAAAACTTATCCTGACTTGGCAACCGACCCGATGTCCTCCTTAACAGCCACTTTGGCAAAGATGGGAAAGGATGAAGCAGCCGCAATTCAGCTGGTCCTTTCTCCGACAGATTCTTCTTGGCAAAAGGAAGGATCGCACTTTGTATCCGAAACAAAAAAACAAGAATCCAATCCCGACAAGGCAAGTTTTTCAACCTCAGCAAAAACCCTTGAGGCAATCGAGGGAAAAACCTCGAAACCGGGATTTGAAGTAAGTGTCAGAATCGTGACTGTTTCTCCGAGTAAGGAAATGGCTAAATCCCACCTAAGCAACATTGAATCCTCTTTCAGTCAATTTGGCGGAGAATTGAATAGGCTTAAATCACGAAAGATTTATAACAAGGGTACTTTTATGGAAGACTTTTTATACCGTTATCAACCTGTTTTCCATATACTAAAAAATCACGTTTCAATTTTAAATTCCATGGAGTTGGCCACTATTTTTCATTTTCCCAATAAACAAATCACCACACCGCATATCCATTGGCTCTATGCAAAAACCTCCCCGGCACCATCAGAAGCCTCAAGTGAGGGACTTTATATAGGAATGAGTAGCTATCAGGGAGTAAAAAGACCTGTACATATTTCAATAGAAGACAGAAGAAGACATATCTACATTATCGGAAAAACAGGTGTAGGAAAAACAGAGCTTCTAAAACAAATGATAATGCAGGATATCAAAGAGGGGAAGGGGGTTTGCTTTATAGATCCCCACGATGCAATCCGCCAAATTCTACCTCTCATTCCTCCAGAAAGAGCAGAGGATGTAATTTATTTTTATCCTGGAGATACTTCCAGGCCGATGGGATTGAATCTTTTGGATGCTAAGACTGAAGATCAGCAACATTTTGCCGCAACAGCCGTAATCAACATGATGTATAAGCTTTTTGACCCTTACAAAACGGGTATTGTAGGACCCCGTTTTGAGCACGCCATTCGAAATGCGATGCTTACGGTTATGCAAGCAGATCCGGGGGCAACCTTTGTCGAAGTAGTACAGGTTCTAACTAGAGCAGATTATGTTCAGGAGCTGCTTCCCAGAGTAAAAGATCCGTTGGTGAAAAGATACTGGACTGACCAGATAGCCCAAACAGCCGATTTTCATAAATCGGAAGTTTTGGATTACATAGTTTCAAAATTCGGTAGATTTGTTACCAACAAAATGATCAGAAATATAATTGGTCAATCTAAAAGCTCTTTTGACTTCAGGCAGGTCATGGATCAGGGAAAAATACTTCTTATCGACTTAGCCAAAGGTGAAATCGGAGAGGAAAATTCCAACTTTTTGGGCTTAGTCTTGGTTCCCCGTATTTTAATGGCAGCAATGAGCAGACAGGATATTCCCGAGGAAGCCCGCCGTGATTTTTATCTTTATGTAGATGAATTTCAGAATTTCGCCACACCTGATTTTGCCCAGATACTCTCAGAGGCAAGGAAATACAAACTCAATCTAACAGTTGCCAACCAGTTTATTGGTCAGGTCGAAGAGGAAGTCAAGAATGCTGTTTTTGGCAATGTCGGATCGATTATTTCCTTTAGGGTGGGTGTTTCAGATGCAAATTATCTGGCCCATGAATTTAGTCCGGTTTTTGGAGAAGACGACCTACTTAATATAGAAAGATATCATGCCTATATCAAGACTATTGTAAACAACGAGCCAATACCTCCTTTTTCTTTGGATTTAACCAGAGATGTCGCCGCTGAATCTGCCAAAGGAAATCCAAGGGTTGCCGAGATTATCAAAGAAATGAGCAGGTTAAAATATGGTCGTGATGAAAAATTGGTTGAAGCTGAAATTGCAAGGCGGGCTAAATTGTGATATTTTTATAAAGTTATGGCTAAAATAGGCATAGTCGGTTGGGGTGTAGTAGGCAGAGCAGTAGGCGAGGGATTTGCATCAAAAGCCGGTAACCAAGTCAAGTGGTATAGCAGGACTCCCGGTCCTTTCAAACCCGAAGATGTAATTTCCGAAAGCGAATTTCTTTTTGTTTGTGTTCCTACCCCCATGTTTTCGGACAATTCTGGAATAGACCTTTCGATAGTCAAGCAGGTTGTTGATTTTATTGCCCCTAAAATCCAGGGGACTAATAAAATTTTAACTATCAAATCCACAGTAATTCCGGGCACGACAGTTTCACTTAAAAATAAATATCCGAAAGTTAATTTAGCTATGAACCCGGAATTTTTAACCGAAGCGAATGCACCCTTGGATTTTTTAAATCCTGACAGAACAGTAATCGGTGCATTTTCCCAACCTGTTTCGGCAAAACTGGTCAGTTTGTACCAAGATCTTTACGGACCAAAAACCAAGATCTTTTTGACCGATCCCACTACTGCAGAAATGGTTAAATACATGAGTAATATCTTTTTAGCAACAAAAGTAATGGTTGCGAATGAGATGTTTGATCTTTGCGAAGCATTGGGAATCAAATATGAAGAAGTAGCCAAAATGGTTGCCGTAGATCCCCGAATAGGGGAAAGCCATCTCCAAGTAACAACGATGCGGGGTTTTGGAGGAAAATGCTTTCCCAAAGACACCGTTGCACTTCTAGGCGCTGCAAGGAAGTTGAAAATAAAAATGCCGGTAACAAAAACTATGTGGGAAAGAAATCTTGAAATAAGAAAGACAAAGGATTGGGAAGATATCTCAGGAGCCGTAAACCATAAAAAATCTTCAAAATAATAAAAGTTGTTATAAATATCCTCAAAAATCTCCAATAATGTTATAATTGCGCATAGCTTGGGTGCGTATTTTGAAGACTAGAGTGCGATTATTATGGCAAAAATATGGGCGAGTAACTCAGAGGTTAGAGTGCGATTCTTATAAAATCGAAGTCGATGGTTCGAATCCATCCTCGCCCACCATATTTTTTTAAAAAAAGCTTAAAGCTCCTGAAGAGTTTGTTTTTTACCAGGTTCAGAGATCCCCGCAAGTTCTAAATAGCGCTCGGTTGTAGAGAGTCTCCTGTGTCCTGCTACGTGGGATAATAGTACAATATCCACGCCTGCTTTCAGATTTTCAACTATAAAAGTAGTTCTAAGATCATTTACGGAGAAGTTGGGAATTTCTGCTTTTTGCATATATCTATCAATTGCCGCTCTGATATTTCTGACTGCCAGGGGCTTACTGTTTTTGCTGATAAATACGTAAGGAGAATCGCTTTTGTGTCTGGCAGAAAGATAGTTATCCAAAACCTCTCTGGCAGGTTTGTTTAGGGGGATTGTCCTTTCGGGTTGGGTTGCATATGCTTCAATAACCAATTGATTTCCTTTGATATTTTCGATTTTTAAAGATGCAACTTCGGAAATTCTCATACCGGTTTGCAGAATCAGCTCGACAATAGCTGCAATCCTAAGATCGTTTCTGACAACATCTCTTAGGGCTCTGTACTCAAGCGGTGAAAGAAATTTCGGTAAAGTTGTTTCGATTTTGGGGTGAGCTACATTCATAGAGGGGTCGTTGGAAATATACTTTTCATCCAAAAGCCACCTGAAAAAAGTTTTAACAGCATTAAGCTTTCTGGAAACGGACTTTGGTGTGTATTTATCAGCCAAGAGCGCATCCCTGAAAGATTCCAGATCGGCTTGTTTGACCGCTTCAGCCAAAACAATATTTTTCCCCTGAAGATAATTGATCATTTGTTCAAGATCTGCTCTATAGGCGAGCCTGGTCGAGGGAGAGCGGCCTTTATTTTCTAGATTTTGGATAAACTTAGGAAGCAGGTTTTTTATGATCTCTTGTGCCATAATAATATATATTACTTAATGCGTGAAAATGTGTACTCGGACTATTTTCAGGTCAAATGATATCATAACCACCTTAATAGTCAATATTATAGGTAATATAAAAAAAAGCAAGATTTAATTTATGGATAGAAATTTTGAGGCTGTAAAAGATAAAATAAAAAAATATGCAGGAATATTATTGATGCTTTTTATGGCTGCTTTTTTGATCTCTACCCTTAGAAATATTTACAAAGTATATAAGGCGAAAGGACAGGTTGACGAAATAAAAGCAAGAATTGCGAAACTTCAGGATGAAAACCAAGAGTTACAGCAGGAAATAGAAAAAGTTAACTCTGATGCATATAAGGAAAGCCAGTTAAGAAACAAATTGGGGCTGGCTAAAGAAGGAGAGGTTGTGGTGGTCCTACCCGAACCGGATGTGCTTCGTGAATTGGCTCCTAAGGTAACAAAAGAGGAGATTTTTCTTCCGGATCCCAATTGGAAGCAGTGGTTGAAGCTGTTTTTATAAAAGTAAGTGCCAACGACAGGATTCGAACCTGTGACCTAGCGCTTATGAAACGCCCGCTCTGCCTCTGAGCTACGTTGGCATGATATTCACAAGCCAAACCCTTAAGAAACTTGTTGCGGAGCTAGGAGTTGAACCTAGTCTGCGAGATTATGAGCCTCGCGTGCAGCCGTACACTACCCCGCACGTAGTAGGCAATTATAGCATGCTTCAAATATAGCCTCAATGATGATAAAATCAACAAAGTATGGCCAAAAAGAGGG